>OBEQ010285375.1_pt1 | contig 87214 bp, 81 predicted proteins | sample 1670901 | NCBI WGS metagenome assembly OBEQ01 (sample SAMEA104232315, study PRJEB22302) | groundwater metagenome | biome: forest; feature: aquifer; material: groundwater | place: USA | collected 2011-08-07 | depth 5.4 m | reverse complement strand
CTTCCCATGGGTGTGGTCCTCCCGTTGCCGAGTTGGTTCCTGCCCCAGATGGCGGTGATCGTCGGGGCGGAGCCTATCGAACAACCCAACTTTCCGTTAGCCCACGTTGGCTGGCTGTGGAACTCTCGCGACCGCGAAACCCGGTTCATTACCTCGAAATATGGACGGATCGCGTACAGGTGTCTGGTGTGGACTGTCGCAGAGGGCTGCAGCGTCTGGACGAGTGATCAGTGAGCAACGAACTGCGTCAACGACAGCGTGTTGCCATCCGGATCCCGAAACCAGGCGATGCGGTCGCCTCCCGGCGTCGTCCATACACCGGCAGCGTCCTGGTCCATACCGTCATAGCGCACACAGGTGATGCCCGCACCGCTCAGATCCGCCAGCACCGCGTGAATGTCCAGAACCTCCCAGCCAAACACGGTGAACGGCTGCGCACGCAGCTGATCGACCTTGGTCACCCGCAGCATCGTTGTCCCGACGCGGACAACGCAGGCGAACGGCGTGACCTCTTGAACGGCGAGACCGAGCCTGTCGGCGAAGAACTGCCGTGCCCGGTCGAGGTCAGTCGACGGCAGGAAGGCGATGGGTGAGGCCGAAGCAAGCATTGCTCCTCCGCAGGCCGCTGCAGTCGATGGCGGCATTCAACCTACCCCCTTCGCTGGCACCTCCGTGCAGTGCACTCACTTGCTCAGCGCCAAAGCAGGTCGGGCTCAGCGGCCCTGAAAGTCGGGCTTCCGCTTGGGCTTGGCCACGAACGCGCCCATGCCCTCGACCTTGTCCTCGGTGGCGAAGAGCGCCGCGAAGAGCTGGCTCTCCCAGGCCAGACCCGAGGCGAGATCCATCTGCAGGCCGCCGTCGACCGCCAGCTTCGCGGCACGCAGGGCCAGGGCCGGTCCGGTGGTGTACGGCCGGAGCATCGCCACCGCCGCCGGGTACACCTGGTCGGCCGGTACGACCTTGTCGACCAGCCCGATGGCGAGGGCCTCGTCGGCGTCGATGATGCGGCCGGATCGTGCCGATGCCATCCGCGATCTCCCACTGCACCAGCTCGCCCATGCCGGCCTCCTCGATCCTGGTCGCGCCGCTCACGCCGAACGCGCGGTGAACCGACCGTCCACAAACGACACCATGAGGGGCACCCCGAAGGTCTCGGAGAGGTGCCCGCTGGTGACCGTCTGGTGCAGCAGACCCTGCGCCACCACGCTCCCCTCGCGGATCAGCAGCGCATGGGTGAAGCCGGGCGGGATCTCCTCGACGTGGTGGGTCACCAGGACCAGCGCCGGGGCGTCCGGATCGTCCGCCAGCTGAGCCAGGCGCCGCACCAGATCCTCGCGGCCACCGAGGTCCAGCCCGGCGGCCGGCTCGTCGAGCAGCAGCAGTTCCGGGTCGGTCATCAGGGCCCGCGCGATCTGGGTGCGCTTGCGCTCCCCCTCGGAGAGCGTGCCGTACTCCCGGTCGGCCAGCGCCGCCATCCCCAACTGCTCCAGCAGGGCCGCGGCGCGCGCCTCGTCCATCCGGTCGTAGCTTTCCCGGAAGCGCCCCACCACCGACCAGGACGCGGTCAGCACCACGTTGCGGACAGTCTCCTCAGCCGGAATCCGCTCGGCGAGAGCCGCGCTGGACACCCCGATCCGGGTCCGCAGCTCCTGCACGTCCGCCGCGCCCAGCCGCTCGCCGAGCAGGTGCACCGTGCCCCGGGTCGGAAACAGCCCAGCCGAGGCGACGGTGAGCAGGGTGGTCTTGCCGGCCCCGTTCGGGCCGAGCACCACCCATCGCTCGTCCTCCTCGACCCGCCAGGTCACCTCACGCAACAGGTGGGTACGGCCACGGACCACGGCGACCCGGTCGAGTGCGAGCACGAAGTCGCCGACAGGTGGTGGTGGCTCAGCGGCTGACGGCGCTGGCTTCGCGGGTACGGCAGGCGGCACGCGCATCATCCAACCACGCCGGGTCGGCCCGTCCCCGCTCAGCCGCGCACCCCGTAGGGTGATCCGGATGACAGCCGTACTCCAGATCGATGGGTTGCAGAAGACCTATCACAGCATGCGCTCGGGGCACCGCCGCGCAGGCGACGGGATGGACATGGCTGTCGAAGCTGGCCAGGTGCACGGTTTCCTGGGTCCCGACGGGTCCGGCAAGACCACCACGCTGCGCGCACTGCTCGGCCTGGTACGCACCGATGGTGGCCAGATGCGGCTGTTCGGCATGATGAACCTTCTGCTGTGGCGACCGAAGCGGCTGCGGGTACTCGCGACGAAGCTCGGCACCGCACTCGCCGGGGTACTGACGATCTGCGCCGACTACCTGCTGGTCTGGACCGGCGCCTTCTGGCTGATCGCCAGGTACCGCGGGCAGCTCGGCGAGCTCACCCCGGGGGTGTGGCAGTCGTTGGCGCTCACCGGCGCCCGCGCGACCGCACTGGCGCTCGCGGCGACGGCTGTCGGCTTCGCACTCGCCTCGATCGGCCGGCACACCGCGATGGCGCTGGGCGTGGCGGTCGGCTAATTCCTCGTGGTGGAGATCGGCACACGCATCGTCTTCGGGCTGTTCGGTAACCGCCATCCGGGACGGCTGCGGCTGACCAGCTACGTGCGAGCGTGGCGGGAAAAGAAGTACGAGTTCTATGACACGAACTCGATCTGCGGCCGGATGGCTGTACCAACGTGTACGTGATCACCTGGAAGCTGGCTGCCGCCGTCCTCGGCGCGGTGGTGTTCGCAGCGCTCGTCGCCGCCTTCGTGTCGATGCGCGAGCGCGACGTCACCTGACGTTCCACAGTTGCGCCGCCGGGCTGCTGGTGGTACCGAGCGTCTTGCCGTCGGGGCTGAACGCCACAGCGTTGACAAAGCCGGTGAGGGGGAGGGCGGCGAGGGTGGCTGTGATCTTGCCGGTCGTCGCGTCCCACAGCCGCACCACCCAATCACCCTACGAACTGCAAGCCAGGCGAGAATCGCCCATCCGATCAATCGCCCCCGGTCAACCACTGCCGGTCAGTCACCGCCGGGTCCGGGCGATGGCCGGGGCAGGCCCAGGTACCCCTTCACCGCATGCCAGGCCTGTCGCTTTCGTCCTCTTGAACGCGTTCAACTCTTGCCCGTATGCTGACGGGCACCCTGGTTGAACACGTTCAAGTGAGGACGGCATGGAACCGAAACTCTGGATGTACCTCGCATATCTCCTTTTCAGCGCCGCGTTGACGGCCTGGGTCGCGGGCACCCTGTTCCGCAACGGACGGGTCTTCCTCGACGACGCGCTGCACGACGAACGATTGGCCCGCTCGGTGAACCACCTGCTGGTGGTGGGCTTCTACCTGCTCAACCTCGGCTACGCGGCCGTGGCGATCCGGGTCTCCAGTCCCGTGACGACGGCGGCCGATGCGGTGGAGACCCTCTCGGTCAAGATCGGTCTGGTGCTCCTGGTCCTCGGCGCCGTGCACTTGTTCAACCTGTACGTGCTCAGCCGGTTCCGCCGGCGCCGGATGCTGGAGTCCGCTCCCCCACCGGTGCCGCCGACCCAGCGCCTGGTGATGGCGCCGCCCTTAGCACCGCCACAACCGCAGCCGCCGCTACCGCCGCTACCGCAGCCGCCCCGACAGCCCGCGCCGCTGGGGCCACCCGCGCCGCCGCAGCAGCCCGCACCGCCGGGACCGTGACTCCAGCCGTCGCCGGGCCGTCCCCTCGCCGGCTGACCGTGCTCTACGACGAGCACTGTCAGCTGTGTCGGGCGGCCCGGCGCTGGCTTGAGCAACGGGACCAGCTGGTACCACTGGAGTTGCTGCCGGCCGGGTCGGCGCAGGCGTACCAACGGTTCCCGACCCTCGACCACGCCCGGACCATGGTCGACGTGACCGTGGTGGCCGACACCGGCGACGTCTACTCCGGGGACGCGGCCTGGCTGATGTGCCTGTGGGCGCTGTCGGGCTACCGGGCGATGGCGCTGCGCCTGGCCCAGCCCGCGCTGCGCCCACTCGCCCGACGCATCGTCGCCACCGCCGCGGCGATCCGCGGGAGCGTCGCCGGGGAGGGCTACGTTTCAGGATGTGACGATGCCTGCCGCCACCCCGACCCCTGACACTGAACCGACCGCCGACACCACGGGATCCGGCCCCGGGCCCACCCAATCCGAGCCCACCCAGCGCGGGGAGCAGACCCGTCTACTGATCATCGACACAGCGATCCGGTTGTTCCGGGAACAGGGGTACGAGAAGACCACAATGCGCGCGATCGCACAGACGGCAGGCCTGTCGGTCGGCAACGCGTACTACTACTTCCCGTCCAAGGACCACCTGGTCCAGGAGTTCTACGGCCGCATCCAGGCCGAGCACCGCTCGGCTGCGGCGCCGGTACTGGCGATCACGACCGGCTTCGCCGACCGGCTGCACGCGGTGATGAGCACCGGCATCAGCGCATGGGGCCCGTACCACGGCTTCGGCGGCCGGTTCTTCAAGGTGGCCGCCGATCCGCAGTCGCCGCTGAGCCCGTTCAGCGCAGAGTCCGGGCCCGCGCGCGAGGAGAGCCTGTCGCTGATGCGCGAACTGGTCGCCGGTACCACCACGAAGATCGACTCCGAGCTGCGCGACGAACTGCCGGAGCTGCTGTGGCTGCTGCAGCTCGGGGGGGCGCTGTTCTGGGTGCACGACCGCTCACCTGGACAGGCCCGCACGCGGCTGCTCGTCGACCGGGCGGTACCGCTGATCGACCGGCTGGTCGGGCTGTCCCGACTGCGCGTCCTGCGCCCGATCACGCACGAGGCTCTGGGCCTGTACCGGGTACTGCGCCCCTGACCACCCGACCCGGCGGGTACCCCGTCGCCAGGTGCGCGGCCGATGGCAGTGCCGGTTCCGCTCGACTAGCGTGATCCCCGTGACGGCGCAGGGTTTTCGGCTCGGGGTGCCCGGGACGCGGCGAGCGCTGCGACGCCGGCAGCGAGCAGCCCCAGCCCGAGCACGACCAGACCACTGAGTGCCGGTCCGGTCGTGGCCAGGCTGTTGGGCGGTGCGCCGTCCCCGACCGGTGTGACCGTCGGCAGCACCACCAGCACCGGGGTCACCGGTTCGGACGCACCGCTGGCACCGGAGTCACCCACATCGGTGTGCGTGACCACGGTGAAGGTGTACGCCGTCCCGTTGGCCAGCCCCGAAATCGTGCACCCGGTGCCGGTGACCGTGCAGGTCGCCCCGCCCGGACTGGCCGTCGCCGTGTACCCGGTCAGCGTGCCGGTGCCCAGATCGGACGGAGCCGTCCAGGAAACGGCCACCTGGCCGTCACCCGCGACACCCGACACCGACGTCGACGCGCCCGGACCGGTGGCCGGGAACAACACCTGCACCGGGCTCGTCCGCTGGGTGGTGGTGCCATCCCCGAGCTCCCCGGAGGAGTTGTCCCCCCAGCAGTAGACCCTGGTGGACGACTTCGCGCAGGTGTGGTTGACCCCAGTGCCGATCTTGCTCAGCGTCACTCCGCTGAGCACCCCGCTGGTGTCGACCGCGACCGGGCTCGTCCGCAGGGTGCCAACGGTGCCGTCCCCGAGCTCCCCGGCACTGCTGGTCCCCCAGCAATAGGCGGCACCCGCCGACGACAACGCACACGTGTGGAAAGGCGCGGCGCTGACCTGGGTCACCGTCACCCCACTGAGCACCCCACTTGTGCTCACCGCCACCGGACTGGTCCGCTGCGTGGTGGTACCGTCGCCGAGCTGGCCGTTGGCGTTGTTGCCCCAGCAGTAGGCCACACCCGCCGACGACACCGCACAGGTGTGGGTGAACCCCGCATCGATCCGGCTCACCGTCACCCCACTGAGCACCCCGCTGGTGCTCACCGCCACCGGACTGTTCCGCTGTGTGGTGGTCCCGTCGCCGAGCTCGCCATCGAGGTTGCGCCCCCAGCAGTAGGCCACACCCGCCGACGACAGCGCACAGGTGTGCCCGGTCCCGGCGCCGATCTGGGTCAACGTCACCCCGCTGAGCACCCCACTCGTGCTCACCGCCACCGGACTGGTCCGCTGCGTGGTGGTCCCGTCGCCGAGCTGGCCGCTGGCGTTGTTGCCCCAGCAGTACGCCGCACCCACCGACGACAGCGCACAGGTGTGTTGGTACCCCACACTGATCTGGGTCAGCGTCACGCCACTGAGGACCCCACTGGTGTCCACCGCCACCGCAGTGTGCCGTTCCGTGGTGGTCCCGTCGCCGAGCTCACCGTCAGCGTTCCACCCCCAGCAGGAGGCCGCACCCGCTGACGACAGCGCACACCTCGCGAAGCCCCGGGTGCTGATCTGGGTCACCGTGACCCCGCTGAGCACTCCGGTGGTGCTCACCGCCACCGGAGTGGTCCGTTGCGTGGTCGTCGCGTCCCCGACGCTTCCGTAGTCGTTGTTCCCCCAGCACCAGGCGGCACCCGACATCACCGCGCAGCTGCCGACATCACCGACCGCCAGGTCGTCAGCGGAGTAGGCGAAGGCCGGCTGCGCCGTCGTCGTCACCAGTACCCCGGTCGCGACCGGCAAAAGGAGCACGGCGAGCAGCCCCGTGCGGCCCAACCAGGACTTCCGGCCCATCCAGGACTTCCGGCCCATCCAACACAGCCTCACGACACCCGTCCCCCCGCAAGCACAGGTCACTCCAGCAGGCTGGACGCTACAACCGACGGCCAGCGTTTGTCGGGTTATCGGACCGGTTAACCAGTTCGGGTACCGCTATCCCGCAGCGGCGGTCGTGCGTACCAGGGTCCGGATCTGGCGCAGCAGCACCGACAGTGCAGCAAGGTCGGCGCGCGACTCGTCGAACTCGCCGATCGCGTTGCTGATCCGGGCAATCGAGGCCGCGTTGGTCTGCTCCCACTGGGCCACCCGCTGCTCCGGGCCGGCCTGGGCCGGCGTCGAGGCGAGCACCTCCACGGTGAGCCCGGCCAACGCCGCGTACAGGTCGTAGCGCAGCGCCATCCGGGCCAGCGTCTGCCAGCGGTCCTCCCGGGGCAGCGCCGAGATCTTCGACAACAGGTCGTCGACCCGGAAACGTTCGGAGAGCACGAAGTACACCGCGGCGATCTCGCCGACGTCGTGGCCGGTGGCGCGCGCGGTCTCCACGATGTCGAGCAGGCCGAAGCCGTACATCAACCGGGTGGCGAGATCGGCGATCCCGTCCGGCATCCCCATCCGGACCAGACCGGCCGCGTCGTCGCGCAGCGCCTGGCGCTCGTTGCCGCGGAACAGCGTGCCCAACTGCGGCAGCAGTTGGTTGACGCCCGGGGCGAGCAGAGCGATCTCGGCCGGGACGTCGATCGGCGCGCGCCGGTTGGAGACCAGCCAGCGCACCGTACGGTCGAGCAGCCGGCGTACCCGCAGGTAGCTGGCGGTCTGGGCGTCCACCGTGACGCGGTGGTCCAGTGCCTCCACGGCGCGCCACAGCTCGGGCAGCCGGTACACCTCACGCACCACGACGTACGCCCGCAGCACATCCGCAGCGCTCGCCCCGGTCTCCTCCATGGCCCGGTAGAAGAACGAGGTGCCGCCGTGGTTGACCGCCTCGTTCACCAGCACCGTCGTCACGATCTCGCGACGCAGCGGATGTCCGGCGGCACACCCGGCGTAGCGCTGGCGCAGCGGGGTCGGGAAGTAGCTGAGCAGGACCTCGTCGGTCCACGCCTCATCCGGCAGCGGGTCCTCGCCGACCTCCCGCTTGAGCACGATCTTCATGTGGGCCAGCAACACCGCGAACTCGGGCGAGGTCAGACCGTGCCCGGCCTCGGCCCGGGCGGCCAACTCCTCGTCGGTGGGGAGTGCTTCGAGGGTACGGTCGAGTTGCCCGCGCCGTTCAAAGTCCGCGATCATTCGGCGGTGTACCGGCAGCAGCGAACGGCTCTGCGCCCGGGCATTGCCCAACGCGCACGCCTGCTCGTAGTTGTCGCGCAGCACCAGCGCGGCGACCTCCCCGGTCATCTCGGCCAGCAACCCGTTGCGGCCGGACGCTTCCAGCTCGCCCGCCGCGACCGCGGCACCGAGCAGGATCTTGATGTTCACCTCATGGTCGGAGCAGTCCACCCCAGCCGCGTTGTCGATGAAGTCGGTGGCGAGGCGCCCGCCGCGCAGTGCGTACTCCACCCGTCCGCGCTGGGTCAGGCCGAGGTTGCCGCCCTCCCCGACGACGAGACAGTTCAGCTCCTTGCCGTTCACCCGTACCGCGTCGTTGGCCTTGTCACCGGCGTCGGCGTGGGTCTCGCCGGCGGCCTTGACGTAGGTACCGATCCCGCCGTTGAACAGCAGGTCGACCGGGGCACAGAGGATGGCCCGGATCAGCTCCACCGGGGAGAGGGCGCTCACCCCCGCCGGGATACCCAGCGCTGCCTGGACCTCGGGCGCGACGGCGATCGACTTGGCGGTCCGCGGCCACACCCCGCCACCGGTGGAGATCAACGAACGGTCGTAGTCGTCCCAGGACGAGCGCGGCAGGTCGAAGAGGCGTCGACGCTCCACAGAGGACTTCTCGGCCTCCGGACTCGGGTCGACGAAGATGTGCCGGTGGTCGAAGGCCGCCACCAGCCGGATGTGCCGGCTGAGCAGCGCGCCATTGCCGAAGACGTCACCCGACATGTCCCCGATGCCGACCATCGTGAAGTCCTGGCTCTGGGTGTCCACGCCCACCTCGCGGCCGGGCTCACCGCTTCCACTCGTCACCTCGCGGCCGGGCTTACCGCTTCCACTCGTCACCTCGCGGCCGGGCTCACCGCTTCCACTCGTCACCTCGCGGAAGTGCCGCTTCACCGACTCCCAGGCGCCACGGGCGGTGATGCCCATCTTCTTGTGGTCGTACCCGGCCGATCCGCCGGAGGCGAACGCGTCGCCGAGCCAGAACCCGTACGCCACCGAGATCTCGTTGGCGATGTCCGAGAACGTGGCGGTGCCCTTGTCCGCGGCGACCACCAGGTACGTGTCGTCGGCGTCGTGGCGGACGACGTCGGGCGGTGGCACCACCTTGCCGCCGTCGAGGTTGTCCGTCACGTCGAGCAGTGCCGAGATGAAGAGCTTGTAGCAGGACACCCCTTCGGCCTGCTGGGCCTCCCGGTCCGCTGTGGTCTGCGGGGCCGGCGCACTCGCCCCGGAGGGCGAGACCGGCCGCTTGAGCACGAAGCCGCCCTTGGCCCCGGTCGGCACGATCACCGAGTTCTTCACCATCTGCGCCTTGACCAGGCCAAGGATCTCGGTGCGGAAGTCCTCCGGCCGGTCCGACCAGCGCAGCCCACCCCGGGCCACCGGGCCGAAGCGCAGGTGCACCCCCTCGAAGCGCGGCGAGTACACCCAGATCTCGAAACGCGGCCGGGGCGCGGGCAACAGGTCCGGCATCGCCTGCGGGTCGAGTTTGAAGGCCACATAGGACTTCGGCCTGCCGGCCGCTTCGCCCCGGGTACCGCGCTGGAAGAACGACGTGCGCAGGGTTGCCCCGATGAGCGTCAGGTACGCCCGCAGGATCCGGTCCTGGTCGAGACTGGTCACCGCGTCCAGCCGGCCGCCCAGCTCGGCGACGATCCCGGCAGCGGCCCCGGCGCGCCGGTCGTCGGAGAGCTGCAGCCTCGGGTCGAACCGGGTCTCGAAGAGCTGGACCAGCAGCACCGCGATCTCCGGATGGGCCAGGAAGGCCGCTTCCAGGTACGCCTGCGAGTAGATCGTGCCGGCCTGGCGCAGGTACTTCGCGTACGCCCGCAGCACCACCACCTGCCGCCAGGTGAGCCCGGCCCGCAGCACCAGCGCGTTGAACCCGTCGATCTCGGCCTCGCCCCGCCAGGTCGCCGAGAACGCGTTCTCCATGTGTGGGCGTACCTCGACCAGATCGCGCGAGTCGGCCGGCAGCCGCAGCCCGAAGTCGTACAGGTAGATCATGCCGTCGCTACGGCGCACCTCGTGCGGGCGCTCGTCGGTCACCTGTACCCCGAGCGAGTGCATCACCGGCAGCACGTCGGAGAGGACCATCGGCTCGCCGTACCGGAAAACCTTGAAGCGCAGGTCCTTCTCGTCTCCGCGGCGGCGGAACACGTGCATGGCCAGCTGCCCGGGCTCTTCGAGCAGCTCCATCTTGGCCACGTCCTTGGCCGCCTCGTACGGGTTGTGCTCGTCCTTGTACGCCTCGGGCAGCGCGTCGTGGTACCGGGTGTACAGCGCCTTCGCCGGCTCCTCACCGAGCTTGTGCTCCAGCACCAGGCGGAAGTCGTCGTCCCACAGCCGGGTGGCGTCGCCCAGCAACAGGGTCACCGCATCGACGTCGATGCCCTGCGGTGGGTTGTGCGGGTCGACCCGCACGATGAAGTGCACCCGCGCGAGAGTGTTCTCGCTGACCCGGGTGGTGTAGTCCACCCCGACGCCGTGGAGCTCGCGGAGCAGGATCTCCTGGATCTTCATCCGGTTGGCCGTGGTGAACCGGTCCCGCGGCAGGTACACCAGACACGAGAAGAACCTGCCGTACGCGTCGCGGCGCAGGAACAGCCGCAGCTGCCGGCGCCCGGCCATCCGCAGGACACCCAGCACCGAGCGGTACAGGTCGTCGGTGGAGATCTGAAAGAGCTCGTCACGGGGGTACGTTTCCAGGATCTCCTGCAGATCCTTGCCGGAGTGGCTGCGCGGCGAGAGCCCGGAACGCTCGATCACCTCCTCGGCCTTGCGCCGCACCACCGGCAGCTCGCGCACACTCGTGCGGTACGCCGCCGAGGTGAACAGGCCGAGGAAACGCCGCTCGCCGACCACGTTGCCGTCCGGGTCGAACATCTTGAAGCCGATGTAGTCCAGGTACGCGGAGCGGTGCACAGTGGCCCGCGAGTTCGCCTTGGTGATGACCAGCAGCCGCTTCTCCAGCGCCTTCGCGTAGGACTCCGGGGTCATCGACAGCAGCACCCGCGGCACCGGCTGGTCCGAGCGCAGGATCCCCAACCCGGCCCCGAGCATCGCCTGCAGCTGCTTCTCCCCGTCGGCCCCCTCGACCAGCCGGTACTCCCGGTAGCCGAGGAAGGTGAAGTGGTCGTCGGCCAGCCACCGCAGCAGCTCGACCGAGTCGGTGATGTCCTTCTCCGGTACCGGCAGCGCCGCCCCGGCCAGTTCGTCGGCGAGGGTCAGCGCCTGCAGGCGCATCTTCGGCCAGTCCTCGACCGCCTCACGGACGTCGGTGAGTACCCGGGCGATGTCCTTGCGGAGCTCGTCGGCCATCGCATCGTCGCGGATCCGGTCGATCTCGATCCGCATCCAGCTCTCGACGGTGTCGCCGGCCACGGCATCCTCGGGCTCGACCCCGATCCGGACCTCGGCGAGCGCGCCCAAGGGCTCCCGGCGCACCACGAGCAGCGGGTGCACCAGCAGGTGGACGTCGAGATCACGGGCGGTCAGCGCGGCGGTCACCGAGTCGACCAGGAACGGCGCATCGTCGGCAACGATCTCCACGACGCTGTGCCCGCCCTCGCGGCCCCGGGTGACCCGCAATCCCAACTCACCGGCGAGGCGTCCATCGGCCAGCACCCGGTGCGAGGCGCTCGCGTCGACCAGCTCGGCGGGCGAGTGCCCGACCAACTCCTCGTCCGGGACGAAGCGCCAGTAGTGCGCGACCAGCTCCGCCAGCGCCGTGCCGCCGAAGGCTCTGGCCACGGTGACAGCCTCGGCCACCAGCCGCTCGGTGTTGGGTATCGGCTGGTCGAGCGCGGTCTCCTCCGCGGCCCCGTCCTCGCCGCCGTCGTCGACACTGTCATCGACACTGTCGTCGACGCGCCGGTACCCGACGCCGCTCGCGTCCCGGTGCTGGTCCATCCCTGCCACCCCCTCGCCGTCCACATCATTGTGGAGGCCCCAATATCACAGCCTAACGGCGATGGCGGGCCCGGTCAGGGCTGCTAGCGGTCTTCGTCGGCCACGCCGGAGGAGAGTGCGACCCCGATGATCGGGTCGGACGGGGACCGGGCCGGCGGGATGCGCCGGCCGTGGGCACTGGCCCGGCTGCCGGTGGCCGCCGGCAGCTCGGACCCGATCGCCGGGCCGACAGGGTGATCCGCGTCGTGCCGCGGGTCCGCGTCGTGCCGGTGATCCGCGTCGTCCCGCGGGTCCGCGTCGTGCCGGTGATCCGCGTCGCGCCGGTGATCCGGGTGAGCGTCGGCGTGGGCGAGCCCGGCCAGCGCGGTGACCAGGGTGTCGACCACCTCGCCCGCGAAGCGGCCGTCCGCGTCATAGTCCGGGTCGAAGACCGTCACCTCGACACCGAGGCAGCGCGGCGTGCCGACCAGACCGGCGAGCAGCAGCTCCAACTCGGCATAGGCGATCCCCCCCGGGTCAGGCGCGTCGACGGCCGGCATCACGGCGGGATCCAGTACGTCGACGTCGACGTGCACCCAGAATCCGGTGCACGGGGACAGGTGGTTGCGGGCCCACAGGGCGGTCCGGGCCGCGCCCTCGACCCGCAGCTGCTGTACCCCCCGGTGGGCGATCCCGGCGGTCTGCAGTTCCGAGCGGTGCTCGTCATGCCCGCGGATCCCGAGCACCACCACGTCGGCATCACGGAAGTACGGGCGGCGCGACTCGATCGCGGCGAGGTCCGCCTGCCCCCGGCCGGTCGCCAGGGCCAGATCCTCGCCGGCGGCTGCGCCCACATATGAAGCGTTGCCCGGATGCCGGAAGTCCGAGTGACCGTCCACATAGACCAGTCCGATCCGGCCGGGTACATGTCCGTCCACTTCGGACGAACGACGGCTCATCGCCAGTGCCGCGCCGAGCAGGATCGAGCAGTCCCCACCCAGTACCACCGGAAAGTCCCCGTTGTCGAGCAGCGCACCGATCCGGTCGGCCAGCCGTCGCGTGTAGGCAGCGATCGCCCCGGCGTGCGCCACCCCGTCGCCGGGTCTCCAGTCACCGGGGTCGTACCGCGGCGGGGTGACACACCCGGCGTCGTGCGCACCGAGCCGGGCGAGCAGCCCGTGGTCACGTAACGCACCGGGTGCTTTGGCACAGCCCGGCACCGAGGTGGCGGTCGGCGGCCGCAGCCCCAGGTTGGAGGGCGCATCGAGAACAGCGATCCGGCGCATGACGCTCCTCGGGTCAGAAGAGGGCGCTGGCCAGCGAGCGCCGCGCTGCGGCCACCGCCGGATCGTCGGGACCGGCGACCGTGAACAACGACAGCAGGTGCGCGCGCGCCTTGTCGCGTTCGTCGCCGCTGGTACGCCGGACCAGGTCAACCAGGCGGGCGTACCCCTGCTCGGCGCGGCCCAGGATCACCTCCACGTCAGCGGCGAGCAGCTGTGCCGGCAGGTCGTCGGGCCGGTCCAGCGCCGAGGCGAGTACGGCCGTGGCGTCGATACCGGTGACCCGGCGTAGCAGCCCGACCTGAGCCAGCCCCGCCTCGGCGACCGCGTCGGCCGGGCTCTCCGCCAGGATCTTCTTGAACGCCTGCTCGGCGGTGCCGAAGTCGCCGGCCATCATCGCCTCGTCCGCGGCGGCGAGCCGCGGGTCCTCCGGGGTCTGCACCTGCACCCCGCCGGCCCGCAGGATCGCGTCGAGCCACTGCCGCAGCTGGGCTTCGGGCACCACGCCGGTGAAGGCGTCCACCGGCTGACCACCGACGACCGCGTACACCATCGGGATGCCCTGAACCCGGAACATCTGAGCCAGCCGCGGGTTGGCGTCGACGTCGACCTTGGCCAGCACCCAGGCGCCGTCGCCTTCGATGGCCAGCTTCTCCAGCACCGGGGAGAGCTGCTTGCAGGGCGCGCACCACTCGGCCCAGAAGTCGACCACCACCGGGGTCGCCATGGACCGTTCGAGCACCTCGGTGGTGAAGGTGGCCTCGGTGACGTCGATGACCACCACTCCACCGCCTGCCGCGCCCGGCGCCGCGCTGTCGCCGGCTGATCCGCCGTGAGCCGCACCGCCAGCTCCAGCCGCTGGGCCGCCTGACGCATCGGCGGGCTGCCCCGCTGCCGTGCCGGATTCATTCCCGCCCGCGTCGACCGGTGCGGAGCGTTGCGGCTGCGTCCCTGCCTTGGCGCGCAACGCGCCGAGGTCCACCGCGCCTCGCGTGAAGATCGAAGGAGTGGTCCGTGGGTTGCTCATGGTTGTCTAGTCTGGCACGCCCCGCGGCCGCGCGGCACGCCACTGCCCGCCAATGCGGCCGGCCGTCCGATACACGGACCCGGGCGGCGAGTCGTGCGTGTCCGTGTCCCCCTGGAGCGCACGGTAGGTAGCTGAGATTGCCGCAAGGCGGCTTCGGGGCCGGGCCAAATTCATGGCGGCATCGGCAACGTCGACGGCTTCGGCGGGTCGCCCATGTCTCCCGCCAGCCGGCTCTTTCGAGCGAGAATGAACACCGTTGCCTCGGGGTCCCCGGTCACGTGGGACCACTCCAGTTCGACGGTCTGGTCACGCAATAACTCACGCTCGGGGTCGGCAATAGCGTCCCCCGCCGAGAGCAGTGCTCCGGCGCAAACACCGCGCCGGCACAGAGCGACGCGGCTTGCACGGACCGGAGCGCCGATTCCGACCACGGCTGCCCCGGGCACCGCCGGTTAGCTTGCGAGAGTGGGCTGCCAGCCACGCTCGCTCGTCAACACCTCAGCGGCCAGGATCACCTCGCCGATACGTGCGGGAGTGAGGCCCATGCGCTCGGCGACCAACCACGCGACAAACATGCCGACCTTCAAGACGACCGAGAGTTCAATGTCCTCAGTCAATACGTCCGTCTCACCCAAGCCGGCGCGAATGAGAGCCTCGGCCTCCAGCACTCCCCAACCTTGCGGCCCAACGAGTTCCCTAAGTTCTGAAACGAAACGGCTGATCTCGGGTACGTCGGTTGGGGGCTGGAAATATTCGCGCACAATCAGGTCTAAGTTGGTCCGGACACACTCGACCTCGGCCCTGCGCATGCCTTCCCCCTGTTCCATGCGCTGGAGCACCTGCTCCCGAAGCTCAGACTCTTGCAGCATGACAGCCCGCAGCCACAGACCGACCAGCGTACGAGGCTCGGCCGAGCTGCGTCGATCACCGCGACCGCGTGGTCTCACATTGCCCACGAGCAACTGGTCAGGTCTGCCAGACCCTCGTTCGTAGTCCGGGTTGTGGCTAACGCTCCGGATTCCGTGCGCTGTCAGTGATTGCGTTGTCTGGATCGTAGTGTCCGGTTGTGTCTGACGACCTGCCGTGTCCCTCGTATGAGGTGCTTGCCGCGTTGGTGGTTTCGCTTCGTGAGGAACTGATCGCCACTCGCGCGGAGTTGCAGTCGGCTTTGACGCGGTGCGCGCCTCGGTCCACCTCGCCAACTCCGTCCCACACTCCGCCACGAGCCCGGCTACGGCATCCAGAACTCGCTCCATCTCGTCGAACAGGAGCGAGACGTCTTCCGGCGACAAGGATTGACACCCCAGCGTCTCCACGATCACCAACTCCCCCACCCGAAGATCTAGCCCAGTGCCAGCCGGAACGTGCGCGGCGATCTCCGGCTCCCCCAGGACACCGCGGATGATCGCCTCCGCCTCTCGGCGAGGAAGCGCCTCCGCGCTTCGGGTGACGGCTACCCGCGCAACGAATCGGGTGATCTTGCGGACGTCCGGAGGGAGCCCGAAACGACGGCGCGTCACGGCGATGAACAGCCCTCCAAGAGCCCACGGGAACCGATCCCCGAAACGAATGACTTCATCCGCCAGCCCCGATCCGCCGAGCAGGGCCGCACTCAGCCCTGATAGCACCGCAATGTCGGAGTCTCCCGAGACACTCGATGTCCCCACTACCCGCCACCTTAAGTCCGCCGCCATGCGTCCCAGACGATCCTAATCACCGCCGCTGCCGGTGCGAATCCGTTGGCAGCGGTGAGGGATACCGGAGCCTCCGCGCAAATTTTTCTGTGTAGCCTCCTGGGTACTTGCCGGCGACCTTGCGGCTGTACTGGTAGTACGGCCCGTGTCGTTGGGGCGGGTCGGCGTTGCAGCAACAGTTGGCCTTGCCACAGGCGGTGTAGCGCTCGGTGATGGTGCCCGCGACGGCGAACCCGAGGCTCTGCAGGCGCTTCTGGAGCTCGCGATAGCGACGTTGCAGCCGGGCGATCTCGTCGTCGGACATGTTCCTCCTCCATGCTCGGCGCGTCGGTGTCCCATCCGGGACTGTCCGTCCGTAGGTGAAACGGAAGGACAGTCGAGGGGCGGAGGTGGGCGTGGACACGCCGAAAGGTGGCCCGTTCGGGTTGGTCAGTCACCGGTTGGGGGCGCTGCCGCTGATCAACCACTTCGTGGACCGCACCGGTCTGGACGCGGCGGTGGGCCGGTGGCTGCCGGAGCCTGACCGGCGGTTCAAGCTGACGCCAGCGACTGCGATCCGGTTGCTGGTGATCAACCTGCTGGTCGGCCGGGCGCCGTTGTATGGGATGGGTGAGTGGACCGCCCCGTACGCGCCCGGCCTGGTGGGCCTGCCGGGTGGGGACACCGCATGGCTGAACGACGACCGGGTCGGGCGGGCGTTGGTTGCCTTGTTCGACGCGGACCGGGCCAGCCTAATCACCGACCTGATCGTCGGCGTCGTGGTCTCGTCCAGCGCGTTGGTGTGCAACGAGGAGGAGCGGCATGGACGGCTTCTATGACCAGCTGGGCCGGACGGTGTGGTCCGGACATTTGCTACGGCAAGACGGGTTGTGTAGCTGCGGCATGGACCGCGATGCATGCTCGATCGCCCGACTGGTCCGCACGGTACTGCTCGCCCAGCGGCGACGCGATGCCGCGATCCCGCCGGCACCGATCATTCGCTACTGCCGGGGTGTCGCCGGGCCGACCGGCCCGGGGTGGGTGCGCCAACGGCGATGGAACTGCTCGGGGCGGTCAACGAGTGGCTCCCCCTGAACCAGCTCGGCAAAGGCGACCACCCGCACCGGCACGGATGGTCTGGATGTCTTCGCCCACTCCGAACTGCGGTACCTGCGGCATCCGGATACGGCTACCGCCCGGTCAGAAGCGGGCCGGCTCCCGGTACACACCCCACTCGACGCGCAGCGCGTCGCAGATCTCGCCAAGGGTGCCCTCGGCGCGGGCCACGTCCAGCATCGCGGGGATCAGATTCTCGTCGGTGCGGGCCGCGGCGACCATCCGGGCCAGCGCACCGCGGACCGTCGCGTCGTCCCGGGCCGCGCGGCGCCGGTCGAGCTCGCGGCGCTGCTCCAGTTCGACCTCGTGCGAGATCCGCAGGATCTCCAGATCGCGGGCGCCGGTCGAGGTGTGGCAGTTGACTCCGACGATCTTCTTGTCGCCCTTCTCCAGCGCCTGCTGGTAGGCGAAGGCGCTGTCCGCGATCTCGGCCATGAACCAGCCGTCCTCGATCCCGCGCAGGATCCCGGAGGTCATCGTCCCGTCCGATCCCATCTGCCGGATCCGGGCGAAGGTCGCCTCGGCCTCGGTCTCGATCCGGTCGGTGAGCGCCTCGACGTACCACGAGCCGCCGAGCGGGTCGGCGACGTTGGTGACCCCGATCTCCTCCATGATCACCTGCTGGGTTCGTAGGGCGATCTCGGCGGCCTCATCGGTGGGCAGCGCCATGGTCTCGTCGAGGGCGTTGGTGTGCAACGAGTTGGTACCGCCGAGCACCGCCGACAACGCCTCGATGGCGGTACGCACGACGTTGTTCACGGGCTGCTGCGCGGTCAGCGACACCCCGGCGGTCTGGGTGTGGAACCTCAGCCACAGCGCCTTCTCACTCGTGGCGCCGTACTCCTCGCGCATCCAGCGGGCCCAGATCCGCCGCGCGGCCCGAAATTTGGCGATCTCCTCGAAGAAGTCGAGGTGCGCGTCGAAGAAGAACGACAGCCCCGGCGCGAAGACGTTGACGTCCAGCCCCCGGGAGATCCCCAGCTCGACGTAGCCGAAGCCGTCGGCGAGGGTGAACGCCAGCTCCTGCGCGGCGGTCGCGCCGGCCTCGCGGATGTGGTACCCCGAGACCGAGAGCGGCTTGTACTTCGGGATCTCGCGGGCGCAGTCCTCCATCAGGTCGCCGATCAGGCGCAGGTGCGGCTCGGGCGGGAACAGCCACTCCTTCTGTGCGATGTACTCCTTGAAAATGTCGGTCTGCAGCGTGCCGTCCAGAGTGGACAGATCGGCGCCCTGGCGCTCCGCGGCGACCAGGTACATGCAGAAGACCGGCACCGCCGGACCCGAGATGGTCATGCTCGTTGTCGTGTCAGCGAGCGGGATGCCGTCGAAGAGGACTTCCATGTCAGCGGCGGAGTCCACCGCCACGCCGCAGTGGCCGACCTCGCCGAGCGCCTGCGGGTCGTCCGAGTCGCGCCCCATCAGGGTGGGCATGTCGAACGCGACCGACAGGCCACCGCCGCCCGCGCCGGGGAGCATCTTGTACCGCGCGTTGGTCTGCTGGGCATTGCCGATGCCGGAGAACTGCCGGATGGTCCAGGTCCGCCCGCGGTACCCGGTCGCGTGCAGGCCGCGGGTGTACGGGTACTCGCCCGGCCAGCCGATCCGTTCGAAACCTTCGACGTGCACGCCGGGCGGTGGGCCGTACACCGGGTCGACCGCTGCTCCGGACAGCGTCGTGAAATCGGCATCGCGCGTGGCTGACGCGTCGTACCGGCGCTGCCAGCGCTCGCGGCCGCTGGCGATCTCGTCGGCGTTCATTACTGAATAGTAGGGGTTGTTCATCCGGATCCTGAATGCCTGGGCGCGCAACGAAAACGCGCCCAGGCATTCGGGATCTGAACCTGGGACTACTGGTAGCTGACCCCACCCGGCGTCGCGCTGGCGGCCGGGGCGCTCTCGGTCACGTGCACGTCGTCCACGATGATGTCGACCACGAGCACCTCGAGCCCGAGCAGGTTCTCCACGGCCCCGATCACCTTGGTGCGCACCTTCTCGGTCACCGAGTACACGACGAAGCCGTACTCGATCACGATTACGATCTTGACTTCCGCGGTGTTGCCCTCCAGGCGCACCGACACGCCCTGGTCGGCATCGGCCTCGCCGAGGCCGATGCGCTCCTTGACGGCGGAGAAGACCCGCGCGACGTCGCCGCCCAGGTCGTACACGCCGGGCACCTCACGGGTGGCGATGCCGACGATCTTCTCGACCACCTCGGGGTGGATCACCGTGCTGCCCCGCTCCGCAGCGAGCTCGGCGCTGTTGCGTAACCGGTCCACGACCTGGGCGGCGATCCGGCCGGACGCAGCGACAGCCTTCTCCGCCACGTCGCCGACCTTCTCCGCCACGTCGCCAGCCACCTCGCCGACCTTCCCGGCGACCTCGCCAGCCATGTCGCCGACCTTCTCGGCGACCTCGCCAGCCACCCCGCTGACCTTTTCGGCGACCTCGCCGGCCTTATCCTGGAAGCGGCCGTAGGAGCTGGTCTCCTGCCCGCTGTCCGAGTTCGGCGCCGCCTCGACGCTCGGCCCACTCGCCGCGGTTGCTTCCGCGGTTGTCTCGCTCATGACTCGTTCTCCCCTAGGTCCATTGCTGCTCGGCAGGTCCATGCTGCTCAGCCGTGCGCAGCGTACCCGTGCCCCGCCAGCAGGGGGAGTCGACAAAACGGCATTTGCCGAGAACTATGCGTCCAACCCGCTGAGCAGCTGGTGGGCCGCGGCGTACGGGTCCAGCTCCCCTGCGGCGACCCGCTCAGCGAGCGACGCCAACGCCGTACCGTTGCGCAGCGAGCCGATCCGGGCCCGCAGCGTGGCCAGCGCGATCGCCTCCACCTCGGCTGCGGCCCGGGCCTGGCGCCGCCGGGTCAGCTCACCGTGCGCCTGCAGCCATTCCCGGTGCTTGTCGATCGCGGCGAGGATGTCGTCGATCCCCTCGCCGCGCAGCGCCACCGCCCGGATCACCTGGGGGCGCCAGTCCCCCGCGGCCCGTTCGCCGAGCGCGATGGCGCCCTGGAGGTCGCGGTACGTGGCGTCGGCACCGTCACGATCGGCCTTGTTCACCACGAAGATGTCGGCGATCTCCAGGATGCCGGCCTTGAACGCCTGGATGGCATCGCCCATCCCCGGAGCGAGCAAGACCAGTGTGGTGTCCGCGAGGCTGGCCACCTCCACCTCGGCCTGCCCGACGCCGACGGTCTCGACGAGTACCACCTCGCAGCCGGCACCCTCCAGGACCCGTACCGCCTGCGGGGTCGCCGACGCCAGCCCGCCCAGGTGCCCGCGCGAGGACATCGAGCGGATGTACACCCCGGTATCGGTGGCGTGGTCCTGCATCCGTACCCGGTCACCGAGGATCGCCCCGCCGGAGTACGGACTGGACGGGTCAACCGCGAGCACCCCCACCCGTCTGCCCTGCGCGCGCAGCGCCCGCACCAGTTCGTTCGTGGTGGTGGACTTGCCCACGCCGGGCGCGCCAGTGAGCCCGATCACCTGGGCGGTACCGCTGTACGGCGCCAGCGCCGCAGCCACCTCGGCGAGCGCCGGGTCGTCGTTCTCCACCAGGGTGATCAGGCGCGCCACCGCACGCGGGTCGCCCGTACGCGCAGCGGCCACCAACGCGGGGACGTCGCTGCTGCGCCGCAGGACCCGCCCTGGCTGCTCGATCACGAACGGGGTACCCGCAGCAGCAGGGCGTCGCCCTGGCCACCGCCCCCGCAGAGGGCAGCCGCCCCCAGCCCACCGCCGCGACGGCGCAGCTCCAGCGCCAGGGTGAGCGCCAGCCGGGCACCGGACATCCCGATCGGGTGGCCGAGCGCGATCGCCCCGCCGTTGACGTTCACCTTCTCCGCCCCCACCCCCAGCTCACGCATGGACTGGATGCCGACGGCGGCGAAGGCCTCGTTGATCTCGATGAGGTCAAGGGCGTCGACGTCGAGCCGGTCCTTGCCCAACGCGTGCCTGATGGCGTTGGCCGGCTGGGCGTGCAGCGAGTTGTCCGGGCCGGCCACGTTGCCGTGCGCCCCGATCTCGGCCAGCCAGGACAGGCCCAGTTCCGCCGCCTTCGCCTGACTCATCACGACCACCGCGCAGGCACCGTCGGAGATCGGCGAGGCGGTACCGGCGGGGATGGTGCCGTCCGCGCCGAAGGCCGGGCGCAGCTTCGCCAGCGACTCGGCAGTGGTCTCCGGCCGGATCTGCTCATCATGGACGACAAGAACCGGCTCGCTCGCTCGTGAGCCCGCTCCTCCCCGCTGCGGGATCGGCACTCCAACGATCTCCTCGGCGAAGACCCCGTTCTGCTGGGCCGCTGCCGCGCGCTGGTGGCTGGTGGCCCCGAAGGCGTCCTGCTCCTCGCGGCTGATGTTCAGCCGGCCATTGTGCCGCTCGGTTGACTCGCCCATCGAGCAGGCGTCGTAGGCATCGGTGAGCCCGTCCAGCGCCATATGGTCCTTGACCACCACGTCGCCGTACTTGTATCCCTGCCGCTGCCCGAGCAGCAGGTGCGGAGCGTTCGTCATCGACTCCATGCCACCGGCCACCACGATGTCGAACTCGCCGAGCCGGATGAGCTGGTCGGCGAGGGCGATCGCGTCGAGGCCGGAGAGGCAGACCTTGTTGACGGTCAACGCGGGGGTCGTCATCGGGATGCCGGCCGCGATCGCCGCCTGCCGGGCCGGGATCTGGCCGCAGCCGGCCTGCAGCACCTGGCCCATGATGACGTACTGCACCTGCTCGGCAGCCACGCCGGAGCGCTGCAGTGCCGCCCTGATCGCGATCCCGCCGAGCGCGGTCGCGGGGAAGTCCTTGAGCGCGCCGAGCAGGCGGCCCATCGGGGTACGCGCACCGTTGACGATCACCGAACTCATGGGCGGGACCTCCGACGCGGTCGGGGTGCCAGCGACACCCTCGCAACTGGCCTTAACGGTAGTTCGGTCAGACTAACTCCATGACAGAAGAGTCCTCGACGTTGCCTCCATCACCCCAACCGCCGTGGCCCGGGCTGCTCCGGATCGACCATGTCGGCGTGGCGGTGCCCGACCTGGACGCGGCGATCGAGCTGTACACGCGGGTCTTCGGGATGCGCTGTGCACACGTCGAGACCAACGAGGAGCAGGGGGTACGGGAGGCCATGATGTCGGTCGGCCCGGATCCCTCGGGCGGCTGCATCCAGCTGCTCGCCCCGCTCTCGCCATCGTCGACGATCGCGAAGTTCCTGGACCGCAACGGACCCGGGGTGCAGCAGGTGGCGTACACCGTGGCCGATATCGAGGTGGCCTGCGCCGCGCTGCGGGCCCGCGGGGTACGCCTGCTCTACGAGCAGCCCAAGCGCGGTACCGCCGACTCGCAGATCAACTTCGTGCACCCGAAGGATGCCGGCGGGGTGCTGGTCGAGCTGGTACAGCCCGCGGCAGGGCACTGACCGGGCCAAACCGGGGCCCGATCCCGCACCCACCGTCAGTCGGCGTCGGCGCCGACCTTCTCCCCGACCTCCGCGTCGAGCTCAAGCTCTTCCTGGTGTACGGCAGGGTGTCCGGCGGTCGGCAGCTCGATCCGCTCCATCTCCGCGGCAACACCGCGAGGATCCTTCGCCGCCCTCCGCAGCCGCGCGGTCTGCTCGGCGGACGCCCGCTCCAGCTTTTCCGCGGCCTCCGCCCGCTCCGCAGCGACCCGGGCATCCTCGGCGGCAGCCTCCCCGCGGGCCTGCTCGACGATGCGTTCGGCCTGTGCCCGGGCGGCGCCCAGGATCGCCTCGGCGTCGGCGCGAGCCGCCTCCTGCCCATGCTGGGCAGCCTCCTCGGCCTTTGCCCGGGCCGCCGAAGCCTGAGCTTCCGCCTCGGTGGCGACCTGCAGAGACTCGTCGGCGATGCGTTCCGCCTCCACCTTGACCTGCTCGGCTTCCGCCCGAACCCGCTCGGCCTCGGCCTGCGCGGCGGCACGCACCTGGTCGGCCTCGGCCTGCAGCGCGGCCCGCAGCTCGGCAAGCTCCTGCTCGAACGCGGCCCGCAGCTGGGCGTTCTCCTCGCTGGCGGACGTGCGCAGTTGGGCGGCCTCGCTCTTGGCGGAAGCCCAGATCTGGTTCGCCTCGGCACCGGCAGCGGCCTTCAACTGGGCCACCTCGGCGCTGGCCGCGGCACGCAGCTGGGAAGCCTCGTTCTCGGCCGCAGCCCGAAGCTGGGCCACGTCGTTCTGTGCTGTCGAGCGGAGCTGGGTCGCCTCGGAGTCGATGCTGGCCCGGACCGTGCTGAGATCCTTCTGCATCGTCGCCTGCAGCCGCGCGGCTTCCTGCTCCGCCGCGGCCCGGATCGCCGCCGCCTGCTCAGTCGCCTGGGCCCGCACCTGGTCGGCCTGCTGACGCAGACCCGCCAACTGCCCCTCAACCTGCGCCCGTACCGCCGCGGCCTGGGTATCCACCTGGGTACGCAGCTGCGCGGCGTACCGCTCGGCGTCGGCCTTCAGGGTTTCGCATTCGCGCTGGAGTGCGGTGCGCCGCTGCACCGCCTCGGAGTCGAGGTGGGCACCGACGTCGCGGAGCTGAGCCTCGACCTGGGCCTGCGCCTGCTCCACCTTGCTGCTGGCAGCCTGCCCGATCCGTTGGGCCTCAACGTGGGCGGCGCGCAACGCCTCCTGGGCTTCGGTGTGCAGCTTCGCGGCGTACTCCGCGGACTTGGCCAGCTCGGCCTCCACGGCGGCCCGGCGCTGCTGGGTCGACTGCTCCTCCTGCTGGCGGCGGGCGGCCAGGGTTATCTCGAAGTCCTGGTTGGCCAGGTGGGTCCGGGACCGGGTCTCCTGCAGGAGGCGCTCCGCCTCGGTGCGCTGGTCGACCAGATCCTGCGTGGCGCCGGCCCGGATCGCCTCGGCCTGCTCCTCGGCCAGCGCAAGGATCTGCTCGACCCGGGGCCCGAGATGGCGGAACGACACCGTCGCCTGAGCCGCGGTACGCCGACGCATGTCGATCAGCTCGACCTGCAGCTGTTGGATCTGCGCGGCGAGCGCCTGGATCTGGCCGTAAGCCTCCTCGCGTTCGGCCGCGAGCGCCGCCACCTCGGCCTCGGCCATCGCGACGTATCTGTCGACCTGCCGCTTCTCGTACCCTCGCAAGGCAATATCGAAGACCGGCTCTGCACCTGAGCCCTGGTCCAGGCTGAACAGTTGATCGCCTTGCGCCATGTCCCCATCCTCACACGTGACGTCCCGTCACGGCCGGTCAAACACCGGCGTGACGGGATCCACGTTCGTCCCCGTTCCATCCAAGGTCAGATTGCCGGACCCTGGCGTCGTGCATCCCGCGGTGTCGCCTGGGCGACCTCGCGTCAAGGGTTGATCCTCGGCCCGTCGCCCGACCTGGCGGCCTTGTCGTCAGTGGCAGCCGGCGCCGCCGGCTTGGCTGCGGCGGGCACGATGCCGGCCAGTCCGGACAGCATCTGGCCGAGCTGGGAGGTGACGGCCTCCTTCTGGCGGGTGAGATCCTCGACCTCGCGGCGGGCTGCGTGGGTGGTCAGCTCGGCTTCGGTCCGCGCCTCGCTGAGCACCCGGTGCGCCTCGGCGCGGGCCTCGTTGACCGTCTTCTCCGCCAACGCCCGGGCCTTGCCCTCGGTGTCGGTGGCCAGCCGCTCGGACTCGATCCGGCGCGCCTCGGCCCGCTGCTCGATCTCCTTGGCCCGTTCCTCGGCCACCCGGGCACGCTGCTCGGCCTCGACCACCATCTTCTGCGTTCCGGCGATCGTGACGGCGTGCCGCTCGGTCTCCTCGCGCTCGGATTTCTCCCGCCGCTCCGCGATCTCCAGCGCCAGCGCCTGGACTTCCTTGTCCCGCCGGTCCCGCGCGTCGGAGAGCAGCTTGGTCGCTTCTGCGCGCTTCTCCTCCGCCTCCCGGGCGGAACGGGCCCGCAGCTGGGTGATCTCCCGCTCGGCGGTTGCCCGCAGGGTGGCGACCTCGCGCTCGACCGTCGCCTTCAGCTCGGCGACCTCATGCCCCGTCGCGGCCCGCAGCTGCTTGGTCTCCCGGTCGGCGTCGGCGCGCAGTGTGTCAGCCTCACGTCGGGCCTGCACCCGCAGCTCGGCGGCCTCGCGCTCCGCCGCGGTCCGCAGGCCGCCGGCATCGCGCTCCGCGGTCGCCTTCATGGCCGCAGCCTCAGCCCGGGCCTTGTCGGTGATCTCGCGGGCTTCCAGCCGGGCAGCGGAGAGGAACCCCTCAGACTCCCGCTTGGACTCGCCCCGGTGGTCGTTGGCCTGCTCTTCGGCCAGCCGCAGGATCTGCTCGACCCGGGTACCGAGGCCGGAGAGGGTCGGCCGGCTGTTCTCTTCGAGCTGCTTGCTCGTGTCGGTCAGCCGTTGTTCGACCGAGTTGAGGCGCTGTTCGGCCTGGCGCAGCTTGCGCAGCGAATCGTTCATGCGCTGTTCGGCCTCGGCACGGACCATCTCAGACTGGGAGAGGGCGGCGTCCAGCCGCCCGATGTACTCGTCTACCTGGCGCTTCTCGTAGCCGCGCAGGACGATGCTGAACTCTTTCGCGGCGGTGGCGTTGTCAAAGAACGCGGGCGAGGTCGGCTGCTGGGACATTGGCACATACTCGCAGACTCCCCCAGCACCTTCGCAAGAGCGTGCCGGACGAATCTGGACGGTTTGTTCAGGGTTCAACTTATGGGCCGGTTAAGGGCGCCGCTTAGGTGACACTTGAGCGCCTTTTGTCGCCGGTCGGACCGGGTACAGTTACTCGCCCCGGAAGCGGTTGATCGCATCCTCGTACCGGGCCCGCCGCTGCGGGTCACGGACTCCGAACCCCTCGCCGGGCGCCAGGCACAGCACGCCGACCTTGCCCTGGTGCGCATTGCGGTGCACCTCGTACGCGGCCTGGCCGGTCTGCTCCATCGGGTACGTCCTGGAGAGCGTGGGATGCACGCTCCCCCGGGCGACCAGCCGGTTGGCCGCCCAGGCTTCACGGTAGTTGGCGAAGTGGCTGCCGATGATCCGCTTGAGGTTCATCCACAGGTACCGGTTGTCGTACTGGTGCAGGTACCCCGAGGTCGACGCGCAGGTAACGATGGTGCCGCCACGCCGGGCCACGAAGACGCTCGCGCCGAAGGTTTCCCGGCCGGGGTGCTCAAAGACGATGTCCGGGTCCTCGCCACCGGTCAGCTCGCGGACCTTCGCGCCGAACCGACGCCACTCCGCGGGGTCCTGGGTCTGCTCGTCCTTCCAGAACCGGTAACCCTCAGCGGAACGGTCGATGACGAGTTCGGCGCCCATCCGCCGGCACAGCTCGACCTTCTCGGGGCTGGACACCACACAGACCGGGGTAGCGCCCCCGTTGAGTGCCAGCTGCGTCGCGTAGCTGCCGAGCCCACCCGAGGCGCCCCAGATGAGCACGGTGTCGCCCTGCTTCATCTGCGCGCCGTGGTGCGAGACGAGCTGGCGGTACGCGGTGGAGTTGACCAGCCCGGGGCAGGCCGCCTCCTCCCAGGTGAGGTGCCGGGGCTTGGGCATCAGTTGATTCGCCTTCACCAGCGCCAGCTCAGCCAGGCCGCCGAAGTTGGTCTCGAAGCCCCAGATCCGCTGCTGCGGATCGAGCATGGTGTCGTCGTGCCCGGCCGCCTCTTCGAGCTCGACGTTCAGGCAGTGCGCGACCACCTCGTCGCCGGGCTTCCAGACGGTCACCGCGGGGCCGACCCGCAGCACCACACCCGCGGCGTCCGAGCCGACCACGTGGTACGGCAGGTCGTGCCGCCTGGTGAGCTCGGAGAGGGCGCCGTACCGCTGCAGGAACGAGAAGGTCGGGACCGGCTCGAAGATCGACGTCCAGACGGTGTTGTAGTTGACCGCACTGGCCATCACGGCGATGAGCGCCTCGCCCGGCCCCAGCTCGGGGGTGGGCACCTCCTGGACGTGCAGCGACGTACGCGGATCCTTGTCCCGGGTCGCCACCCCCTCGAAGAGGCCGACCTCGCTGGCGCGCACCACCACCCCGCGGTAGCTCTGCGGCACTGCCGACCCGGCCAGCTTCGCCAACTCGGCAGCGGGCTCGGCGGCATCCTCGGCCGCCATGATGGCATCGCGGATCTGCTGCACGGCGCTACCTCCGGGTCATGGGTGGTCCTGCGAACGGCCGGAACTCCGCGGATAGATGTTACTGCCCGGTAGCAAATGGCGGAAACGCGCGTGTGGGAGCGAGTGTACTGAGCCGGTGCACAGCGCCTGACCCGCAGCTCGGGTACCCGATCGCGGACGCCACGAGGCTGCACCGGCCGCCCCGGGCCGCATGTCCGCCCGGCTGACGCCGGCTCCCCCGCTGGCCCTGCCAGCTCCGGCGACCCCGGGTTGAGTGAGATTCCACAGTGGACCCAGTAGGACCCGGAATGACCGATCGCACCACCCCGGCGCAGCGTCCGGCCAGCGGTCGGATCGCCGATAGGCCAACGCAATTCAGCTGAACGTCCATCCGATCCTGGCGGTCCGACCCCCACCTGTAGGCAATGTGACACAAGGTCTATCCTCAGCGCCCTTGCGAACGGGTTGCCTTGTGCGACAACGTTCCTAGCGTCCGCCAGACCCGGTCACCCGCGAAGGCCCTTCACCCGATGGCCTTCATCGGTCGGGATCGCCGGGGGTGGCGCTGACGACATCGGTGGAGGGCTGGATCGCGGACCTCGTCGGTTCCGCGGTTATCAGACGGTCACGGAGGGACACGGAGTTGATCGCCAAATTCGTGACGGAGGAGTCTCCCGTGTGGAGTTCCCCGTTACCGGGTACGGCTAGCGGCGCAGGCACTGACCTTCGGGAAGGCAGCTACGCACCGTCGCTCCACCATGTCCCGGCGCAGTTCTCCTACCCGACACTGCAGCTGCCACCCACCTCCACGCACTCCCGGGCCCGCACCGGCCCGCGGCACCTGCGGCCCGGCTTCTTCGCCCGGTTGCCCCGGCGCTCGGCGCGCCAGATCATCGAGTCCGCCGCCGCGATCGCGCTTCTGCTGATCTTCTTGCCACTGATCACCGCGGTCGCGATCGCCATCAAGCTGACCAGCCGCGGACCGGTGCTCTTCCGGCAGGAGCGGGTCGGCCTGCACCGGCAACACTTCACGATCTTCAAGTTCCGGACCATGTACGTCAACAACGACGACAGCGAGCACCGACGGCTGATGCGGGAGCAACTGACCGCCGAGCGCCCGCCGGACGGCGGTCAACCGGGCATCTACAAGATGGCCGCGGACTCCCGGGTCGCCCCGGTGGGGCGCTTCCTGCGGCAGACCAGCATCGACGAGCTGCCCCAGCTGTGGAACGTGGTACGCGGCGAGATGTCGCTGGTCGGACCACGCCCGTACGTGCCCTGGGAGGCCGAACTCTTCCCGCCGGAAGTGGAGAAGCGGTTCAGCGTACGGCCGGGGATGACCGGTCTGTGGCAGGTGAGCGGTCGGAGCACGCTGGACTACCGCACCGCGCTGAGCATCGACGTGCACTACGCCGAGACCAAGTCGCTCTGGCTGGACCTGCGCATCCTGGCCCGCACCGCAGTGATCGTCTTCGACCGCTCGCTGACCCGGTGAAGATCACGGTCGTCCGCCCGGGCGAGCTCGGACCGGGCGAGCTGGAGCGTTGGCGGGCAATGCAACACGCCAGCCCGACCCTGCGCAACCCGTTCCTGTCGCCCGAGTTCACCCTCGCCGTCGGTGCGGCACGCGACACGGCCCGGGTCGCGGTGCTCCAGGACGGCCAGCAGATCGTCGGCTTCTTCCCGCACGAGTGGCGCGGACGTTTTCTCGGTACGGCGATCGGCGCCGGCATCTCCGACTGTCAGGGCATGGTGCACGCGCCCGGCCTGGACTGGGACCCGATGGAGCTGGTCCGGGCCTGCCGGCTGCCGGTGTGGGAGTTCGATCACCTGTTGGCCGACCAGGCACCGTTCGCCCGATACCACACCGGGTGCGTCGGATCGCCGGTCATGGACCTCTCCGGCGGATTCCCGGAGTACCTCGCCGGACGGGCGAAAGCAACGAACGGCAGCATCGCCGATATCCGTCGCAAAACCCGCAAACTTGAACGCGAGATCGGCCCGCTGCGCTTCGAGTACCAGACCAGCGACGCCGGGTCGCTGCAACGGGTGATGGACTGGAAATCCGCGCAGTACCACCGCACCCGGGCGGTCGACCAGTTCCGCACCCCGTGGGTCATCGCGGCGGTGACCGAGCTGTACGCGGCCCGCACCGCGCAGTGCCGGGGCACCCTGTCGATGCTGTACGCCGGCGAACGGCCGGTCGCGGCGCACTTCGGCATCCGCAGCGAGTCCGTGCTCTCGTACTGGTTCCCGGCCTACGACATGCAGTACGCCCGCTACTCCGCCGGATTGGCGCTGCTGCTGCGGATGGCGGAATCGGCCGCAGCCGAAGGCATCGACCACATCGACCTCGGCCGCGGGCAGGCCCGGTACAAGGACGGGTTGAAGACCCACGAGCTGCCCATCGCCGCGGGGCGGGTCAGCGCCTCCTGGCCGGTAGGGGCGGCGCGGCGCACCCAACTCGCGGTGCGCAGCGGTGTACGCCAGACCCTGCACCGGCCCTCGTTGCGCCATGTTCTGCGGCTGGGCAAGCTCGTCCGCCAGGTCGCGTCCCGCGGCTGAGTCCGCACCCTTAGCATGGGCCAACCCGCTCTGACGACGATGGCCGGACACGGAGATCGAAGAATGCTCGTACTCCGACGCCTGGCCCACGCCACGGCACTCTTCGTCGAACCACCGGTGAGCCCGGCCCGGCGTGGCCGTGGTGGTTGGGGCCGGGTCGGCCTCGCCGCCGGCGCGGTCCTCGTCGGCACCGCGGTCGGCCTGTGCCGCCAACCGGGGGTGGGCGCGCTGGACACCGTGTGGGCCGAGGACGGTGGCATCTTCCTCAGTGACGCTGCCGGGCACTCCCCGCTCGCCGCGATCAGCCGGTCCTACGCCGGCTACTACCACCTGGTACCCCGACTGCTGGCCGGACTCGCCACGCTCGCGCCCGCCGGTGCCGCAGCCGCCGTACTGGCACTGTCGGCCGCGCTCTGCACGGCCCTGGTGGCGCTGCTCGTCTACACCGCCAGCGCCGACCATCTCCCGTCCCGGCTGTGCCGGCTGCTCGTCAGCGCGATCGTGGTGGTCGTACCGGTGGGCCAGAGCGACATTCTCAACAACATCGCCAACCTGCACTGGTACGGCCTGTATGCGCTCTTCTGGCTGCTGCTCTGGACTCCGCGAAGCGTGGCCGGTCGGGCCGTTGCCGCGATCGTGGTGCTCCTGGTGGCGGGCAGCGACATCCTCGTGCTCGGCTTCGTGCCGCTCGCGCTGGTCCGCGCGGTGCGCCGCCGCGCTGACGGGCGCCGCGACCGGCACGGCATCCTGCTCGGCGCGCTGCTCGGTCTCGGCCTGGCCGTGCAGTTCAGCGGACTGCTCACCGGATCGAGCACCCGTGCGCTCTCTCCGGACCCGGTACGCGCGGCGACGGGGTACGTCCTGCGCGTGGTACCCGCCGCCCTGATCGGCCAGCGCTGGCTCGGTACCCAGGTCGACACCGGCTGGCTGGCGCTGGCCGCGGTCGCCTGGTTACTGGTCGTGGCTGCGGCCGTGGTCGTCTGGCTCCGGCTGGTCCGGCCCCGATGGCCACTCGCGGTGGCGGCGGCCCTGCACAGTGTCGCGTTGTATGTACTGCCGGTGCTGCTCACCGGGGAAGCCACCCCGCGGTATGCCGTGGTGCCGGCGATGCTCGTGGTCACCGCGCTCGTGGCGGTGCTCCAACCCGACAGGTCGCAGTCCGTCGCGGTGCTCCAACCCGACGGGCCACAGTCCGTCGGGTTGCACCGACCCGATGGGTCACCAGCTGTCCCGGGGCGCCCTGATCGTGGTCGGCTGCGGCTGGCGGCGCCGCTCTACACCCTGGCCGCCCTGCTGGCCGTCATCTGTGCCGTCAACCTCCGGGTGGACAACGCCCGCGCGCACGGGCCCACCTGGAGCGCGCAACTCCAGCTGGCCCGGATCGGCTGTACCGGCCCGGATGCGACAGTCGAGGTACTGATTCCGCCGGTCAAGGTGACGCCGCCGTGGCTGGTGCGGCTCCCCTGCCGGTACCTGCAGCGCTGACCGCCGCCAGCCCCACGCCAGCCCCCCACGCCAGCCCCACGCGCCAGCCCTATGGCAGGCCGGCAGGCCGCCAGCCCTATGGCAGGCCGGCAGCACAGTGCTACTCGATGGGGTGTCGATGCAATTGCAGCAGCTCCGAATAGTGTCGCCTTTGTGTGGAGTTGCCCCTGATCAATGACGGATACGCGACAAAATGCCGCAGGCACCGGACACCACGTGCGCGGACTCCTGTCGGGTGCGTCGGCTAGAGTCGGGGTCGATTGCACGAAGCCGATCAATGGAAGGATCGACTAGTGATCGACAGCAATGCGCCGCGATCGAGGCCGTCCCGCGCTATCTCGTGGATCCGGGACAACAAGCTGAGCTTCTCGCTGGTGGTCATCGGAGTGACGGCACTCGTGGCCGCAGTGACGGTCGTGGCCGTATTCGTCCCCGGTCGGGCGAAGTCGGCCAACCTCGCCACCAACGGCGCGACCAGGGCACCGACGGACGGCTCCGACACCAGCACCGCCGACGCGTCTGCCAGTCCGGGTCAATCACCGAGTCAGTCATCGAGCCCGTCGGCGAAGCCCGGCTCGACCCCCACCGGCCGCACCAACCCCACGACGGGCAGGCCACCGTCGGCAACCGGCTTCCCCGACGCCACCAACACCGGCGTGCCGGCAGGCACCCAGCTCACCAACTACACCGGACCCTGCACGATCACCACCAACAACACGGTCATCGACGCCAAGACCGTGAACTGTGACCTCAACATCCGTGCCCAAGGTGTCGTGATCAAGCGAAGCAAGGTCAACGGCGAAATCGACACGGCTGAGAAGACCTCGTTCTCGTACACCCTCGAGGACTCGGAGGTCGACGCCGGGCTTCGGCAGGCGAAGGCCGTCGGCACCACCAACGTGACCATCCGCCGGGCGAACATCCACGGTGGCGCGACCTCGGTGTACTGCTTCGCCAGTTGCGACGTACGGGACTCGTGGCTGCACGGCCAGCGGCTGCCGGACGGCTCCGACTGGCATCTGGGCGGCTTCCTCGCCAACGACGGGAGTAACGCTGCTGGCGGCAGGACCAACGCGGTCCTGGTGCACAACACCATCGCCTGCGACAGCGCGCCCACCGGCTCCGAGGGCGGCTGCTCCGGCGACGTGAACATGTTCGGGGACTTCGGGACGGTCAACTACGTGACCGTGGACAACAACCTGCTGGGCTCGAACACCGGCATCTCGTTCTGCGTGTACGGCGGTTCGAGCTCGAGCAAGCCGTACCAGCCCGACCACATTGTGGTGATGAACAACGTGTTCCAGCGCGGATCGAACAGGAAATGCGGTGGCTACGGACCGGTGAGCGGATTTGATCCATCGCGCCCGGGCAACCAGTGGAGCAACAACGTGTGGGACGACGGCGTGGCGGTCCAATCCGAACTCTGATCCGCGTCGGATCGACGGTGGACCCTGCCCGGACAGCACTGACAGGTTACCGACCGACCACTTGGTAGCAGGCTGCGCCGGCGATAGGCTCGCCCTCCTATGAGGGCCTTCGTCGCAGTCTCCTGTGCTCCGCACGCAGCCGACCAGTTTCGTCGTCCGCCCCGCCAGGCACTCGCCTGCCTGGGCGACGACGAGACCGCCGTCGAGCGCGTCGACGAGTCCGAGGACGGCTGGGTGGCGTTCGCCGGCAGCGATGCGGACGACCTGATGGCCCCGGCCGGTGGCGGCTTCACCGTGCGGTTGGGCCGCACTCTGCGTACCCGGGACAGCGACGTCTCCACCGCGGACGTCGCGGCCATGATGGCTGACGGCTCAGGGTTGACCTCGCTGCTGCCACCGTTCGCGGCCGCGCACCGGGAAGGCCCCGACGCACCCGTCGTGGTCGCCGGGGACTGGCTCGGGTTCCGGCAGCTCTACTGGTGGCGCGGCGAGGGCGTGGCAGCGGTCTCAACCAGCGCCCGGGCACTGTCGGTCCTCGCCGGTGGGCGGTTGGACCCGGCCGGGCTCGGCGCCCAGGCCATGATCGGATGGCAGGTGGGTGACGCGACCATCTTCGACGGCGTCCGGGTCCTGCCGCCCGCGACGATCGCCACGTTGGACCGCGGCTCCTTGCACCAGCGGCGCTACGCTGACCCGCCCGCGCACCATGGTCGGGCGCCGGCCCTGGACGACGCGGTGGCCGAGATGGCCGAGATCCTGAGCAGCTGGCAGACCAACTACCTGGAACAGCACCCCGATGCGGTGCTCCAGCTCACCGGCGGCCACGACTCGCGGATCCTGCTGGGCGCCGTACCCGAGAAATTGCGGTCCGGCCTGCACGCGCTGACCCTGGGCGACGACAGCAGTCCCGACGTGGTGATCGCGGCGCGCCTGGCGGCCCGGTACGGCATCCGCCATCAGGTGCACCAGCTGGACGAACAGACCTGGCCCACCCCGGCGCAGGCACACCGGTTGGCGCTGACCGCGGCGCGGGCACTGGAGTGCCTGGCGAGCCCCCTGGCACTGGCTCCCCTGCTGCTGGCCGAGGGGCACCTGGACCAGGGCCACCGCCTGTCCGGACTCGGCGGTGAGGTGGCCCGCGGCTTCTACTACGCCGGGCAGCCGGCCGGCGCAACGACCTCCGCCGCGCTCGTGGACCGGCTGGCCCGCTGGCGGCTGTTCAGCAACGAGGCCGTGCAGGAGGCGGCGCTCGATCCGACGTTTCTCGCCGAGGCGCGCGACGCCACCCTGGCCCGGTTGCGGGAGCTCTTCGCACCCGGTGACTGGCTGCGCGCCACGGACGAGTTCTACCTCTACCACCGGATGTACCGGTGGTCCGGGGCGCATGGCTCGGTCGCCGCGGTCCGTCGCCACTTCATCAACCCCATGTTCGACCGGCGCTTCATCGAGTTGGCGTTGGCCGTGGACCCGGCCGACAAGCGCGATTCGCTGCTGCTGGGGCGGTTGATGAGCCGGCTCGATCCGGAGCTGGCCGGCCTGCCGCTCGACTCGGGGCTGGTGCCGGCCCGGCTGGGCACCCGTTCGGCGGCGACCCGGCTGACCATCGCCACCGTCACCGCCCGCAAAGCCGCCCGCAAGCTGCGTCAGCGGCTCACCCACGCCCGAAAGGCGCAGCTCGGTGCCGGGAGCGCCGCTGCGCTCGTGCTGGCGCACTGGCGGGCCGAACCGCAGGCCTGCCGCGCTCTCTACGATGTACCGATCCTAAACCGGGAGTGGTTGGACGGCATGCTGGCGGGATCACATACGGCGGAGCCGACGACGGTCGCCTTCCTGGTGAACCTGCTCGCCGCGACGGAGCAGCCGGCTGCCTAACGTGTCCGCACATCGATCGGGCCACGCCCTGGGCCGAATCTCCGGTACAGCTTCACGACATCGACACAGCGCCGTAAGCCAACGCCAGTATCGTGGCGCCGTGACAACCGCCGTTGCATCGACTGACACCACCGCGAGGCCCAGCGGCGATACCGCTGCGACGCCCAGCGGCGATGCCGACGCGCGCCGGCTGCCGTCGCTCACCGGTCTCCGATTTCTCGCTGCTTTCCTGGTCTTCGGCTTTCATGTACACATCTCCCGGATCTTCGCCGACGGGCCGACCCGTACCATCATGGAGTGGATCTTCGGGCCTGGCTCGGTGGGGGTCTCCTTCTTCTTCATCCTCAGCGGATTCGTGCTCACCTGGTCGGCTCGTCCGCACGACACCGCTGGACGCTTCTGGCGCCGCCGGATCGCCAAGATCTACCCGAACCACGCGGTCACCGGAATCGCCGCACTTACCGTCGCGGCGCTGACCGGCGCCGGCCTGAGCGCCGCGGTGGTCGTGCCCAACCTGCTGCTGCTGCAGGCGTGGTCACCGGATATTCGCGTCTTCTTCGGCCTGAACACGGTCAGCTGGTCGCTGGCGTGCGAGGCCTTCTTCTACGCGTGCTTCCCGTTGTTGCACCGTGCCCTGATCCGGCTGCCCGGCAACCGCCTGTGGCCGGCCGCCGTGGCGACCCTCGGGCTCGTCTGGCTCGTACCGGTCGCGGCCCAGCTGCTCCCCTCGGCCGACCGGTACTGGGCGGTCTGGATCCTTCCGCTTGCCCGCCTCCCGGAGTTCGTGGCGGGAATGGTGCTGGCCCGAATCGTCCAGAGTGGACGCTGGCCCGCGGTCAGGCTCTGGCCGATCGCGACGCTGACGGTCGCCGTCTACCTTTCCTCACGATGGCTGGCCGAGGACTTCCGGCTGATTGCTGGTACTGCCGCGCCGCTCGCGCTGCTGGTCGCCGCCGTCGGTGCCGCCGACGCGGCCGGGCGGCGCACCCCCTGGGCCGCTGGTTGGGCCGTCCGGCTCGGCGAGATCTCGTTCGCGTTCTATCTGGTACATCTGCTCGTCCTGCGGCTCTTCATCAGGGCAACGGGGATCGACCACCCGGCACCGATCGGAGTCGCCATGGCGCTCGGCGCGCTCGCCCTCGCGACAGCCGGAAGTTGGCTGCTCCATCGCGGGGTGGAACTGCCGGGTGTGCGGCTGTTCGGCGGACGCCGTCACAGCGCCCAGCGGCAGGTCAGACGAGCCGCACCGGAGCAGGCCGGCGGCGCCTGAGTCAGTGGACCTGGCCGCTGCCGTCGGGTGTCCGGCGCGCAACAACCAGCCGGGCGGCCGCGCTGGCGACCCGGCGGCCCCGCCTGGCCAACGTGCGCCGGTGGCGACCGACGTACAGCCGGGCTATCGCCGTACGCGCCCGGCGGCGTTGAGCCGGGTCGAGTTCAGCACGTCGCACACAACGCAACATCTCGCGGCACTGCAGCACGGTCGCCGCATGAGCCTGCCAGGCCGGCACGTCGAGCCGGCGGGCCAGCCCGGGACGCGTCTCGGGTTTCCACCCCCGCTTCGCCAGCACCTCGGGCAGATGGCCCCACGGTCCGGCCAACGCCATGTTCGCCGCGAATATCTGGTCCTCGCGGAGCATGTTGCGTCGGGGGATCGCCACGATCGGCGCACGCCGCATCAGACCGTACATCGGGTCCATCAGCAGATAACTCTCGTTGAGCAGGCGCAGCCACTCGGCGAAGCGTTCGACCGGATCGCCGGAGGACAGCCCGTTGCCGTGGTACGAAGCGGACCGCATCACCCCGTCCGGGTCCCGGTGAGCGATCTCCGTCGTGACGAGAATCAGTCGCTCGTCCGCTGCGAAGACTTCCAGGCAGCGGGAAACCCAGTCGGGTGCCAGCCAGTCGTCGTCGCCGACCCAGCGGAAGAAAGTACCGCTGGCGAGCCGCATCGTCTCGACGAAGTTGTTCATCAACCCGATGTTCTCCGGCTGGCGGTGGTACACGATCCGGGAGTCGGCACGGGCGAGCTCACGGCAGACCTCCTCGGTACCGTCGGTCGACGCGTTGTCGGAGATCACCAACTCGAGGTTGTGGTAGTCCTGGGCGAGAACCGACCGGACCACACCCTGCAGGTGCTTCTCCCCGTTGCGGACCGGCAGGCCGATGGAGACCAGGGGGTCAGTCGACGGCATGTGCCTGCTCCCGTCGGATCGACCCGAGCCACTGGCGGAACTGCTGCGGCGGTACGGCCACGGCGATGTACACCAGCAGCCCGGCGGCGCCCCCGCAGCAGAGCGTGGCGAGCGGTGGCAGGCCGCCGAGGCGTACCACCAGCAGAGCGGCGCCGCCACCGAGCACACCGGCGAGCAGTGGACGGGCCAGCGTGGGCACGATCGGCGCGAGGCGTACCCCCGCCCGGTGCAGCGCCACCAGGGTGACCGGAACCGCGACCAGGCTGCCGACGATGGCGTGCGCGACCGCTGCTCCGCGGATCGCGTCGAGGTAGGTACCGATGATCAGCGCCGGGATGAGCGCCACCGCCCAGCCCAGGTTCAGCCACAGCGTCGAGCGGGTGGCGCCGGCACCCATCAGGATGTCCAGTGCGAACGACGTCATCACCCGGACCACGGTGAGAATCATGAGGAAGCGCAGGACCGGCGCGGCCGGCGCCCAGGCCCCTCCGTACAGCACCGAAACGAGCGGCTCGGCCAGCGCCGCCGTGAGTACGGCGATCGGCACCAGACCGGTGAAGAGCAGCGGTACCGAACGCTGCACCCCTGCCGACAGCCGCTCCTTGTCCAACTCGGACAGTCGTGAGAACCCGGCGACGGACACGTAACGCACGGCGCTACTGATCACGCTCAATGCCCAAGTGGAGATGTTGAACGCCAGCAGGTAGAAGCCGAGCAACGCGACATTGTGCAGCACCCTGCCGATGATGATGTAGTCGGCGTTCATCAGGATCGCCTCGATCCCGAGGCTGGCGGCAAGCGGCACCCCGTACCGCATGAGCTTGCGGGCAATCGCGGGATCGATACCCACCTTGACCGGGATCTTCGCCACGACGAAGACCAGCACCCCGGTGACCACCGCGCCGGCAACCTGGCCGCCGGCGAAGCTGAACGGTCCGCCGCCGCGGGCCGCCAGGCTGATCGCCACCAACGCGTTGACCGCCAGCCCGGCCAGGTTGGCGGCGATCAGCTTGTCCTGACGGAACGTGCGCATCAGGGCGGCGCTGCGCACCGCGGTCAGCCCGTCGATGAGGATGATGACGGTGAGCAGGCGAAGGACCCCGGTGGCCTGCGGCACACCGGCCAGGCCGGCGACCGATGGCGCGGCGAGCCAGAAGACTCCATAGACCGCCACGCTGAAGGCCACCGCAAGGGTCGCCGCCGTCGGGGCCATCTCCTCCAGCTTGCCGCGCCACTGCACGGTGGCCGCGATGAGCCCGACGTCGTTGACGTGCATCACGAAGTTCAGCGCGGCGAGCGCCACCGCGTACACCCCGAAGTCGGCTGGCGCGAGCAGGCGGGCGAGCACCAGGCCCATCCCGAACGAGCCGAACTTGGTGACAACGTTGCCCAGCAGACTCCACCGCAGCCCCCGGCCCGCCGAGCTCCCGAGCGACTCCACGTCCAGCTCGGCAGTACTCACGCCGGTTCCTCGACCCGTTCGAGCCAGATCTCCCGCCAGTACGAAGTGATCGACCTCGGGCAGTTGGCACTGAAGGCGCCCTCGCAGACGATGCCTTCGAGCACGATGCAGGGGCTCTTCATGTGCAGCATCCGACCATTGTTCTCATCGATGATCATGTCGACGCGGCGGGCCACCCGGGCCGTCCTGCCGCAGAACCTGGCCATCTCCGCGTCGAACCCCATACCGCGGTTCAGCAGCTCGCTGTTGAGAGTCTTCATGATGTCGTCTTTGGACTTGATCCGCACCAGCTCGCCGGGCTGCAGGTCGGTGCGTCCGGTCGGCGTCTGCACCGCGGTACCCCGCAGGAAGCCCCAGCGAAGTCCGCCACGGAACTGCAGCCACCGCGGCAGGACCCGGGCGCTCACGGCCTGGACCCGGTTGAAGACTCCGACCAGGAACGCCCGCAGTGCCCACAGCACGCCGACGTTGCCGGTACGCACGTCCTGCACGAACTGCTTCATGTCCCGTACCGGCAACACGTCCGGAGCCGCCCGGAGTATCTCGGTCGCCTGACAGGCGTACACCTCAGAGCCGTCGTCCGCGGCCGGGCGGCGGCTCGCCACGGTCAGCAGCGGGAGCAGCCGCGAGTCGTCCGGCGCCCCGACCGACGATGCCGCCCGATCCGGTGCGGACGATGCCGACCGGGCCGGTGCGGACGATGCCGCCCGGTCCGGTGCGGACGCTGCGGCCCGGTCCACCGGCTTCAGCCAGGCGGTCTTCCAGTAGATCAGGCAGGCCGCCTGGCAGCCACCGTGCGCGGAGCCGTCGCAGCGCACACCGGTCAGGTGCACGGCGTTGTCCATCCGCCGGATGCCGCTGCGGGTCATCGTGTCGCAGACCTTGTGCGCCGACTTGTACACGGTCATCTGCCGACCGCAGTACTGCACCATCTCCGGCATGAAGGGCAACGAGTCGAGCTCGCCGCGCTCGTCGAGGGTCGCCAGGATCTCCTCCTGGCTACGGACCTCAACCAGGTCGCCCACCCGGAGATTGAGCGCATCGCTCGCGGCGACCGCTTCCTTGGTCTGCAATCCGTGCTCCTTCGCGGCTGCCGGCTCGTCGCTGCACGGATGACGTGACGCGAATCGGCAACTCGGGCATAGGGGTGGCGCCGCTGATGGTGGCCATCCATCGGGCTGTGGAACGTGCGTACTCTATGTCAGGTCCGTCGGGGGCAGCCGTGGTACTGACAGCTTTCTTACATCGACGAGACGCCCGAACCGGTCGAGAAGGCAGAGACCCCACACCAAGCGCCACCCGACACTGATACTTTCGGCCGCACTTGGCTGACGTTCCGGCCGATCGTCTGGAAAACGACAATTAGGATCACTGCTGGGCCGGTACCTTGACCGAATGATGTCCGGATGATGCCCGCTCGCCGTGCCGACCCGGCTGCGCGTGATGGTTCTCCACGCGACAGCGGCGCAGTGCGCGGCGCCGCCGGGCCCGCGACGACCGCCCCGGCACCGCTGATGTCCCTGGCCGGGCTGCGGTTCGTCGCCGCGTTCCTGGTTTTCTGCTTCCATCTGCACGTCATGGGCCTCGTCGACGAGGGCACCGTCGGCCGGATCCTGAGCTGGTTGTTCAGCCAGGGCGCCGGCGGATTCTCGTTCTTCTTCCTCGTCAGCGGCCTGGTACTCACCTGGTCACTGCGCCCCGACGACAGCACAGCGCAGTTCTGGCGGCGGCGACTCGCCCGGATCTACCCGAACCACGTGGCGACCTGGCTGGTCACCCTCGTCCTGCTGATGTTCGCCGGCACCGGGCTGAAAGCCTTTGTGGTGCTGCCGAACCTGTTCCTGGTCCAGGCCTGGCTGCCCGACCATCGGATCTTCTTCGGTATGAACATCGTGAGCTGGTCGCTGGCGTGTGAGCTCTTCTTCTACGCGCTGTTCCCGTTGCTGCACCGGACGCTGGTCCGGCTGCCCGGGCGCTCGCTGTGGCCGGCCGCGGGCGTCACGCTCGCCGCGACCTGGGCCGTGCCCTTCATCGCGCAGTTGCTGCCGCATGACCACCGGTACTGGGCGATCTGGATTTTTCCGCCGGCCCGACTGCCCGAGTTCCTCACCGGCATGCTGCTCGCCCGGATCATCCGGGAAGGGCGCTGGCCCGCCATCGCCGGCGTCTGGCCGATGACTGCAGTGGTGGTCGTCGCGTATGTCGCGACCGGGTGGTTACCCATCGAACTGCGCCTGGTCGCCGGCTTGGCGCTGCCACTGGCCCTGCTCGTCGGCGCGCTCGCCGCCGCCGACGCGTCCGGGCGCGCTCCCCGATGGTGCCCGCGTTGGCTGCTGTGGCTGGGCGAGCTTTCGTACGCCTTCTACCTGATCCACCACGTGGTACTGCGAGTCGTCACGCACTTTGCCGGTACCTCGCACCCGCTGCTGGCCGAGCTCGCGATTGCCGCCGCCAGCTTCGTGCTCGCGCTGTCCGCGAGTTGGCTGATGTACCGCTACGTGGAGCGTCCCTGCCGGCGCCTGCTGGCTCCGCGCCGGGTGGCCCAGCCCGGGGTGGCCCAGCCCGGGGTGGCCCAGCCCGGGGCGAGCCCTGCGCCGGCCGTGCACCCGGTGGCGCTGGAGAACGTCAGCTGACGAACCGGCGCACCGCTGACGTGCGGACCGTTCGGGCCGGATGGGTGAACCGCCACACCGCGCCGGCCACCCCCAGCAGCAGGGCCAGCGTCGTGGTGTACGTCGTGAAGTAGAACGCGTCGAAGGTGCCCTCGACCAGGATGCCGATGACCTGGGCGGAGATCAACGCCGCGCACAGGTGGCGGACCTCGGCCTCGCGCGACCTCCGGAAGGCGATCACGGCGAGGACGATACCCGCGACGTGCAGCGTGAACAGCGCGGCGACCCCGATCAGTCCCCCGGACACCAGGGTGTACAGCCACTGGTTGTCCAGCACGATGCCGCCCTGTACGCCAGGAATCAGAGCGCCCCGGCCCAGCAACGGTCGCTGTTCAAACCATTGGCCGACCAGGGTGTAGCGCATGGTCCGCCCGGTGATGCTGGGGTCATTGCCGACGTTGGTGAACAGGGCCTTGATCGTGCCGAGCTGGCCGGGCTTGACCACGATGAGGGCGCCGACGAGGACGGCTCCGACGGCCAGCAGGTTGTAGCGCAGCCGCTGCCCCCACACCGGCAGCATCACCAGCACCCCGACGGCGAGCGCGACGATGCCGGTACGCGAGATGGATGCGGGCACCGCCACCGCCGCCAGTACCGCGACGATCGCTGCCCAGCGGCGGTGTCGTTTCAGGACGGCGAACCGCGCGAAGTGGATGGCGAAGGGCACCACCATCGCCATGACGGTGCCGAACTCGATGTAGTGGATGGCGGTACCCGCGACCCGGAGCTGGCCCCCCATTCCCCGCTGCTCGAAGCCGGCGAGGACCACCTTGAGCTGCAGACCGGGGATCACCAGGTACTTCGTGATGTCCTGCTTGAGGACGGACTGGAGCAGTCCGACGACGGCCATGAAGCCACCGCACCAGACGAGCACCCGGAGCACGCCCTTGAGACGTTCCCAGTTGGGGATCCCGTCGGCCGTGACCAGCAGGACACCCATGAACTGGAAGGCGGCGAGCACCGCAATGTCCAGGCCGTTGGACTCCAGCGTCGTCAGGCCGCGCAGAGTACCCGAGAGGTAGGCCAGCATCAGCGCCAGCAGGTACACCAGGACAACCCAGCGCAGCGGCTGAGGTCCGACCACGACCAGCCACGGATTGAGCCGGGCCAGCAGCCACCAGCACGACAGGAGCAGCGCTACCACCAGTGCCGGCCGGCCGACGACTGGCAGGTTGGGGACGACCAGCCCTTCGGGCAGCAGGTACAGCAGACAGATGGTGACGCTGAGCATCACCGGTACGTCGACGACCGCCTTCCGACGCCGGGTGGCGTAGGTGTTCCCGGCTACCAGCGAAGGCTCGAAATCGACCGGATGCACCGGAGAAGCGGTCAACGCTGTTTGCTCCCGTTGTCCCGCGCGGCCCAGTCATTGTGGGACAGCGGCAGCACGATGGTCGCGTCCGATGGCACCTGCAACGGTCCCGACACGACCTCAACCTCGTACCTGGCCCCGTCCGGTCCGATCGCCTCGACGTCGTCCGGCCGGCGCTCGGAGGTCTGGTGGTACGCGACGACGATGGGCCCAGTCTCCCCCGCCTCGGACGCTTTCGACCGGAACACCTTGCCGGTGCGGGAGGAGGGCACCGGCGCGGAAGCCGTCGTGCCGGGCACGGACGCTGCCGCCGCCGGCACGGATGCACGGCGGACGGCGGCGGCGGCGGCGTCACCGAGGTCGCCGTTGACCCGTTGCACCGGCACTGCCGCCGTCCCGTTGGCCGTGCCGTTGACCGGTCCGCCAGCCAGCGGGCCGGCAGCCTCAGCGGACTGCTCGGCGGGCCCGCCCTGCCGCCGGGCCCGCCGGCGCAGCAGCGCGTCCATCCCGATGGTGAAGGCGAACGTGGTGAGCAGACCGATGCCGGCCCCCACGATGATCACCCGGATGACCTTGGACTTGACCACCGTGACCTTGTCACCGTGATCGAGCGGAATGGTGGTGACGAAGTCTTCCGGGGACACGCCCGCAATCTGCTTCTGCTCGTCCTCCACGTCGCGGCTCAGCAGCGACATGACCTTCTTGACGGTGTTGGTGGCCTGCTGCGGCGAGGTGCCGATGACCTCGATCGAGAAGTAGGTGGTCGGGTAGTCGATCGTGATGACCACGTTGTCCGAGTATCCGCCCGCGACCAGCTCCTTGAGCACCCGCTGGTCCTGCACCTTGAGGATCTCCGCCTGGCCGAGCTGCACGACGCCGAGATCCAGCCAGGGATTGTGGACCCGGGTGGCCTTGACGGCCGCGGACTCCTCGCGGGTGGCGGGCGGAACCAGCTGCAGGTGGCCGGAGGCGCTGTAGTCGGGCTGCACCGTGCGGCTGGCGATCAGCACCCCGACGAGCGTCACCAGCAGCACCGGCACGGTGAAGTACCAGCGTCTGACGATCAGCCGGGTGAGGTCCCAGAGGTCCACGGCGTCCCTTCGCGAAGGCAGAATGACAGGGCGTTCGACCTGCCGACCGGCAGGTCATCGACGATACCCGGCAGGAACCAGCCCAGTGTCCCCTCGACGGCCGGACGTTGGCAAGGCCGCGCCGCAGGGGCCGTGGGCTGCGCAGTCTCGTGTCCCGCAGGGCCCGGACCGGTGTCTGCGCACCCGAAGAGTCCCATTGTGCGACCTGGCAACGCCTACGGCCGGCACCCGTGCCGGGCCCCGTTCGCGATCATCCACTGTGGATGGCACGGTCGCCGGCCCGGCCTGCCGGAAATATGACAGTTGGCGCGGCCTCCACCCCTTGCCCCCGATGCGGGGAGTCCCGCAACATTCTCCCGTACACCGACGGCCAGACGGGACCAGGTGATCAGGACATGAAGGCCGCCCGACCCCAGGGTGCGGTCCCGGCGGCGCACCGATGACGAGTGTCGTCATCGCGGCCCACAACGAAGAGGCGGTGATCGGCCGCTGCCTCGATGCGTTGCTCGCCGATGCACCTGCCGGCAGCCTCGACGTCACCGTGGTCGCCAACGGCTGCGCCGACGCCACCGCCGAGGTCGCCGCGGCCCGCCCCGGAGTCCGCGTGCTGAACCTGCCGGAGGCGGGCAAACCGGGCGCGCTCAACGCCGGCGATGCGGTCGCGCTGGGGTTTCCCCGGGTGTACCTCGACGCCGACATCGTGCTGTCCCCCGGGGCGCTGGACGCCCTCGTGGCGGCGCTGAGCCGGTCCGGCGCAGGCGGCAACGGCCCCACACCACTCGCGGTGGTGCCGCGGCGGAGCCTGGACCTGACCGGTCGGCCACTGCTGATCCGCGGCTTCTACGCCATCAACTCCCGGCTGCCGGTGTACCAGCGGGCCCTGTTCGGCCGCGGCGCCATCGCGCTGTCCGCAGCTGGCCGGGCCCGGTTCCCCAGCTTCCCGCAGATGACCGCCGACGACCTGTTCCTCGACTCCTTGTTCGACGCCGACGAAAAGGGCGAGGTCGCCCAGGCGACGTCGCGGGTGGCCGCCCCGCGGCGGACCCGTGATCTGGTCCGCCGACTGGTCCGGGTCCGGGCGGGCAACGCGGCCATGCGCGCCGCGGCCGCCGGGGGTGCGGCGCCATCGGGGGTACGCCCGTCAGCCCGCTCCTCCTGGCTTCGCGATGTCGTCCTGCCCCGGCCCTGGCTGGCGCCGGCCGCCGCCTGCTACGTCGGGATCACGCTCGCGGCAGCGCTCCTCGCCCGCCACCGGGCGCGCAGCGGCACCGCCGGGTGGGGCCACGATGCCTCGACCAGGCGACCCGCCGGCCAGACCGCGGCCACGGCCGCGCACATCCCCACCCAGGAGCTGGAGAACGATGGCTGACGACGGGGTCATCAACGTCTGTTTCCACGGCGTGGGAACGCCACGCCGCGAACTGGAGCCCGGCGAGGACGTCTACTGGGTCAGCACCGACCGCTTCCGGCAGATTCTCGACGAGGTGGCGACCTGGCCGGCGGTACGGATCAGCTTCGATGACGGCAACGCCTCGGACGTCCAGATCGCCCTGCCCGCCCTGCTGGAGCGGGAGCTGCGGGCGGACTTCTTCGTCCTGGCCGGCCGACTCGACACGCCCGGCTCGCTCGACGAGGAGGCGGTACGCGAGCTCGGCCGGCACGGCATGCGGATCGGTACCCACGGCATGCGACACCGCTCCTGGCGGCAGCTGGACCCGCAGGCCCGACACGACGAGTTGGTGGCGGCCCGGGAGCGGCTGGCTGGCGTCACGGGCGCCGTGGTGGACACCGCAGCCTGCCCGCTGGGCCGGTACGACCGGAGCCTGCTGTCCGAGCTGCGCCGGCTCGGCTACCGGCACGTGTTCACCAGCGACCGGCGGCCCACCCGCAGCGGCGCCTGGCTGCAGCCGCGCTACAGCGTCCGTGGCGACGACACCCCCGAGACGATGCGCGCCGACGTGCTCACCCCGCCGGGCCTGGCGGACCGGGTCACGTTGCGTACCGTCGGACTGGTCAAGCGCTGGCGGTGAACCCGGCGCCAGCTACCCGGTCGGCTGCGTACCGGTCGGCTGTGCGCTGGCCGGATGCACACTGGCCGGGCCGGGAACCTCACGGAGTCGGGCGGTACTGAGCAGGGCACGGACCGCGGATCGGCTACACGGGTTGCCCAGCAGCGCCCGGCTGGACTCCCGCAGCAGCAGCACCGCCCAGAAGGCGACACTGCCGGCCAGACGGTGCCGGCGGCGGTACAGCCGGACCCGGTTGAGCGTCACCAGGGTCCACAGCCGCGGCGAGGTGGCGGAGCCGCCTTCGAGGTGCCGCGCCTGCGCGCGTGGCGTGTACACCATGGCGAAGCCGTGGTCGCGGGCCCGCAGCGCGTACTCCGTCTCCTCCGAGTAGAGGAAGAAGGATTCGTCCCAGGAGCCGCAGGCCTGCCAGCAGGCCCGGTCGATGAGCATGATCGAGCCTTCGGCCCAGTCCACGTTCTGCTCGTCGCCGTACCGGCGCTCGTCGCTGACGACCTCGCCGAACCAGGGGAACCGCCCCATCCGGCGCGCACCGAACAGCGCATCGCCCAGCGCCCGGGGGATGGTCGGATCGCGTCGCAGACTGGGACTGAACCCGCCGTCGCCCAACAGGATCCGGGGCACTACGATGCCGGCGCGGCTGCGCCGCAGTACCGCCACGAGTTCGGGTACGCACTGCGGCGCCAGCCGGATGTCCGGGTTGAGCACCAGCACCGCGGTATGCGCCCCGGCGGCGGCGACTGCGGCGTTGATCCCGGCGGCGTACCCGGCATTGCGCCCGGTACGGACGACCCGGGCGTACGGCGCATGCTCGCTCAGTACCGCGAGGGTGTTGTCGGCGGAGTCGTTGTCGGCAACGGTCAGGTGCCAGGAGAGCCCGCGCAGACCGGGTTCGAGCGAGGCGATCAGATCCGGAATGTGACGCTCACTGTTGAAGGTCACCACCACCACCGCGATGGTGTCAGTGGCGATCTCCGTGGTCCCGGTGATCTCCGTGGTTGCGGCGGTCTGCGTGGTCCCGGCGGTCTCTGTCGTTCCGGCGGTCTGCGTGGTCGGAGTGCCCGGTGTCACCCGCCGCTCCGGTCCAGCGTCAGGCGCGCCTTGCGGCATCCGAACGCCTCGGCGTACCGCGACCGGCACTCCATGCCGCGCAGTCGCATCAGTCCGAAGAACATCTCGTCGTCCCACCAGTCGTGCGCCTTCTGTGACGGGAAGCTCGCGTTCAGCAGCTCGACCTTGCGTCGCGCGACGTCGTCGGTGAGCGGCAGGTAGAGGTGCGGACGGCCGAGGTCCCCGTCCCACTTCGGGATCTCGTAGTGCAGCACCAACTGGTCGCGGAACGCGGTGCTGACCAGTTCGCCGACGAGGCGATGGTCCTGATGCGCGTCCTCGGGAGACGGGGCGATGACCAGATCGGGCTGGCTGGCGGCCGCGGCATCCTGCAGCAGTTGCTTGGCGGCGCCCCAGTTGCCGGGCAGCCGCCCATCGGGCAGCTCGTGCAGTGCGAAGGTCACCGATGCGCCGGGCAGGAACGCGGCGGCCGCGGCCCGGGCCTCAGCCTGGCGTTGGGGTGAGCCGGTGAGCAGCACGTAGTGCACCCGTACCCCCGGATGCGCCGCAGCCAGCGACAGCAGCAGGCCGCCGGCGGCGATCTCGATGTCGTCCGGGTGCGCGCCCAACGCCACCACCGAGCTGACCGGTCCGTGCAGACCCAGCGACCTCACGCGGAGGCCTTGGCGGTCGGGGCGTGCCACAGCATCCACGGGCACCGCCCCTGCCGGTAGAACTCCTCCATCTCGGCCCGATCCTTGAAGGTGTCCACCGCACGCCAGAAGCCGTGGTGCGGCTGGGCCATCAGCCGACCCTCGGGTACCAGCCGCTGCAGGGCGTCCGGCACCATGTCCTCGCCGTCACGCAGCTCATCGAAGATCTCCGGCCGCATGATGAAGTAGCCGCCGTTCTCCCACTGTGCCAGCTCCCGTACTTCGCGCACGTGGGTGACCTGGCAGTTGTCGTCGATCTCCACGACGTGGTGCGTGGAGACCGGCGGTACCGCCAGCAGCGACACGGTCGCCTGGCTGTCGGCGAACCGGCTGATCATCTCGGGTAACGGCGCGTCGGTGAGCGTGTCGGCGTAGTTCGCCAGGAACATCGGCTCGTCCTCGACGTGCTTGCGCACCTGCATCAGCCGCTCGCCGATCGACGCCTGCAGGCCGGTGTCGATGAAGGTGATGGTCCAGTCGGTGATGTCGGTGGAGAAGAGCTGGACGCCGCCCCCGCCGCCAACGAGCGTGAAGTCGTTCGACAACGTCTCGTCGTAGTGCAGGAAGTAGTCCTTCACCACGCTGGCGCCGTACCCGAGACAGAGCACGAAGTCGGTATGGCCGTAGTGCGCGTAGTAGCGCATCACGTGCCACAGCAGTGGCCGGTCACCGATCATCGCCATCGGCTTGGGTACGTCGTGGGCGCCCTCACGCATCCGCATGCCGAGGCCACCGCAGAACAGCACGACCTTCATCCGCCTACACCACTTCGAGCGCGGGGATCGGGAAGACGAGCCTGCCGCCCCAGTCGTGCACGTAGGCCAGCTGCTCGACCAGTTCGTCACGCAGATTCCAGGGCAGGATCAGCACGTAATCCGGCCGGTCGGCGGCGATCCGCTCCGGCGCGTGGATCGGGATGTGTGTACCCGGCAGGAACATCCCCTGCTTGTGTGGGCTGCGGTCCACGGTGTACATCAGCAGATCCTCGCGGATCCCGCAGTGGTTGAGCAGGGTGTTGCCCTTGCCCGGAGCGCCGTAGCCGACCACCCGTGCCCCCTCGGCGCGGGCGCGCAGCAGGAAGTCGAGCAGGTCCCGCTTGATCTGAAAGACCGCGTCGGTGAAGCCGAGGTGCCCGTCGAGGGTGTGCAACCCGGCCGCAGCCTCGGCGTCGAGCACCGCCTTGACGTTGGCCGCGGGCTCGCCGGCTGCGGCGTCATGTTTCGCGTACACCCGCAGCGAGCCGCCGTGGGTGGAGAGTTCGTCGACGTCGATCACGGTCAGCCCAGCGGTGGCCAACGCCCGGGAGGCGGTGAGCAGCGTCAGGTACTGGTAGTGCTCGTGGTAGATCGTGTCGTACTGCCGGCGTTCGATCAGCCGGAGCAGGTGCGGGAACTCCAGCGTCACCAGGCCATCCGGCTTCGCCAGAGCGGCGAGCCCGGCTGAGAAGTCCCTGATGTCCGGGACGTGGGCGTAGACGTTGTTGCCGGCCACCAGATCGGCGCGGCCGTACCGGGCGGCGACCGCGGCACCGGTCTGCGCGCCGAGGAACTCGACCTCGGTGCGGATCCCCTTCTCCCGGGCCACCGCCGCGATGTTGGCCGCCGGCTCCACGCCGACCACCGGGATGCCCGCGGCGACGAAGTGCTGCAACAGGTACCCGTCGTTGCTCGCGACCTCGGCCACCAGGCTGTCCGGACCGAGGTTCAACCGGGCCGTCAACTCGTCGGCGTACCGCTTGGCGTGCGCCACCCAGGAGGTCGAGTACGACGAGAAGTACAGGTAGTCGGAGAAGATGTCCTCCCCCGCCACGTACGCCGGCAACTGCACGAGCAGGCACTCCCCGCAGACCCGGACATGCAGCGGATAGAAGGTCTCCGCCGTGTCCAGCCGATCGGCCGGCAGGTAGCTCTCGCACAGCGGCGACATTCCGATGTCGACAAACGTCTCCGTAAGCGGAGCGCCGCACAGCCGGCAGTCCGACATGGTCTCTGTTCCTTTCGGTACAAGCAGGTGGGGGTGGGCGCCGCAGGCTCAGTCGGCGGTCGGCTCGTAGACGAGCGTGTCGTACTCCAGCGCCGACTCGTCGTCGTACCGGGCGATCACGTCGTCGGGCAGCCGCTCCAGCGTCGTGCAGCGCAGGAAGTCGCGAAGGGTGGTACCGGTGCATGCCGCGTCGACGTTCACCGAGCTGCGCCCGGCCTCCAGATCGGCCCGGTGCACCGTACGCAGGTCGATGCTGAACCGGGTCACGTCCGTGGTGTTCGGGACACTGGAGTGCAGTTGATTGCCGGAGAAGGCGAGCACTCCGCCGACCGGGGCGATCACCCGGATCTGCGGGTCGATCTCCACCGTCTCCAGTGGCTTGGGCTGCTCCCTGGTGTCCGCCCCGACCATGGTCGCGGCCGCGCCCCGACTGACCGCGTTCCACCGGTAGTAGTTGTACCCGTCGGAGCTGTTCTTCACCGGCTCGGTCATGTACCGCGGGTGGAACGCCATCCCGTTGTCAGGGTGGATCTCGTACACCGGGAACCACCAGTTGATCTGCGCCATCGGCGCCGAGTACCAGGTGTCACGGTGCGGGTGGAAGGCGTACGCGATGCCGGTGGTGAGGTACCCGCGGGCCGTGGAGGAGCGCAGCCGGGGCACGTCGAAGTACACCTGCCCGGGGTCGGCACCGAGTTGGCTCATCAGCTCCCCGATGAGCTGCTTGCACCGCGGGTCGTGGATGAACGCCGGCTTGACCCTGCCCAGGATCGCGGCGAAGTCGTCGACCGAGTAGTGGTGCTGCGCCTCCCGCGGGTCGTACGGGGCGAACGCCTCTTCGAGCGCGGCCCGGGCCAGGTCGGCGAGGGCCACCGCCGCGGGGCGCGGAGTGAAGACGAACAGATCGCCGCGGTACAGGGCTGCGCGACGCTCGGCGTCGGACGCGGTGCTCTCCACGTGGACGTTGGTCATGATGTGCCCTTCACGTCAGGTCGGCGCGCCGTCGGGGCCACCGCGGGGCAGCCGGCCGGCCCCCGAACCTGGTAAGGGGGCCAGGTGCGTCCGGCGACAGCGTCGCACACAACGTACGGCCGGGGCCGGGGGCCCGAACCGATCAGTCGCAAACGCGACAGGCCATCAAACCCACCCGCCGCGATCGGCCGATGGGGACTCCACCGACCAGTGCCGCAGCCTCCCCCGGGTGGTCTGAGGCGAGTAAGAAATCCGTCAGTGCTGCCATCCGGCCGTCGCCGTTCCATAGACTCCTGCTCCGTCCAGACCGACCTGTTCTTGGGAGTTTCTTAGATGCGCGTGCTCGTGACGGGTCACGATGGATATCTGGGTAGCGTGCTCGTGGCACGGCTGCGCGAGTCCGGCCACGAGGTGGTCGGCCTGGACACCGGCCTGTTCGCCGACTGTCTGCTCGGCCCGGCCCCGGAGCCGGTACCGACGCTGCGGGTGGACCTGCGCGACGTGACGGCCGAGCACTGTGCCGGCGTCGACGCGGTGCTGCACCTGGCGGCCCTGTGCAACGACCCGATCGGCAACCTCAACCCCGATCTCACCTACGACGTCAACCACCGGTCGACGGTCCGGCTGGCGAGGGCGGCGAAGGCGGCCGGGGTCACCCGGTTCCTCTTCTCCTCGTCCTGCTCGCTCTACGGCGCCGGCGCGGACGACACCCCGCTCGACGAGAACGCCGACTTCGTACCGGTCACCCCGTACGGCGAGTCGAAGATCCTCTCCGAGCAGAGCCTGCGTGAGCTCGCCGACGACGACTTCTCCCCGGTGTACCTGCGCAACGCCACGGCGTACGGCTTCTCCCCGCGGCTGCGCGGCGACATCGTGGTCAACGACCTCACCGCGCCCGCGCTGCTGACCGGTGAGGTCCGGCTGCTCTCCGACGGGATGGCGTGGCGCCCGCTGGTGCACGCGGAGGACATTGCTGCCGCCTTCATCGCCCTGCTGGAGGCGCCCCGCGACGTGGTGCACAACAAGGCCTACAACATCGGACAGACCGCAGAGAACTACCTCATCCGCGACGTCGCCGAACTCGTCGCCGAGGTCCTGCCGGGCAGCCAGCTGAGCTTTGCCGAGGGCGCCGGTACGGACCTGCGCAACTACCGGGTCTCCTGCGACCTCATCGCCGCCGAGGTGCCCGGGTTCGCCCCGCAGTGGACCGTACGCAAGGGCATCGAGCAGCTCGCCGAGGCGTACCAGCGACACGGGCTGACGATGGAGGCCTACCGCGAGCGGTTCCTGCGGCTCAAGCGGATCGAGGCGCTGCGCGCGGCCGGGCAGCTGGACGAGTCGCTGCGCTGGACCACCACGTGACCGCGGACGGCGACGTGACCGCGGACGGCGGCGTGACCGCGGACGGCGGCGTCGCGGGCTGCTTCGCCTGTGGCGCGGGGCCGCTGCTGCCCTTCGCCGACCTCGGCGAGATCCCGGTGCTCTGCGGCGTGCACTACGCGTCGCAGGAGGAGGCCGCCGGTTCGCCGGTCGGCCGGATGCAGCTGGCGTACTGCACAGAATGCGCGTACGTCCGCAATGTCGCGTTCGACCCCGCAGTCATGTACTACGACACGACGATGGACACGAACCTGCACCATTCGCCGGCGTTCCAGACCTTCTCCGCCCAGCTCGTGGCGAGCCTGACCGGGCGGTACCCCCTCGCTGGCGCGACCGTGCTCGACATCGGCTGCGGGCAGGGCGAGTTCCTGCGCGAACTGTGCCACACCGCAGGCTGCCGCGGCTTCGGCTACGACGCGATGTACGCCGGCCCGGCCGGTGCCGACCACTCCGGCGCGCACTTCACCACCGGGTACGCGCCCGTCGAGGATCCGCAGGCGCTGCCCGCGTACGACTTCGTCACCTCCCGGCACTGGTTCGAGCACATCGACGACCCGTACGCCTTCCTGGTGGCGCTGCGCGAGCGGGCCGGTGGGCGCCCGGTCCACGGCTACTTCGAGGTACCCGACGCCTGCTACGACCTGGCCACCGCGGGTTGGGAAGTCATCTATCCGCACGTCTCGTACTTCGACTCGGTCTCGCTGGCGCGCATCTTCGAACGGGCCGGCTGGCGCGTCGAGGCTGAAGGCACGTTCTTCGCCGGCATGTTCCGCTACATCGAGGTGTCCTGCGGGGTTGATGCCGGCGCCGGAGTCAGCGATCGGGCAGCCGCGCGGGAGGCGCAGCTCACCGCGATCGCCGGCTTCGCGCAGCGCCAGGCAGCCGAGCGCGAACGTTGGCAGTCCGCGGTGGTACGGATGGCTGCCGAAGGGCGGCGCCCGGGACTGTGGGGAGCCGGCTCGCGCGGCGTGCAGTTCCTCAACCTTGCCGATCCGCACCACCAGCTCGCCGCCGTCGTCGACGTGAACCCGCGCAAGTGGGGGCGTTTCCTGCCCGTCACCGGGCACCGCGTGGACGACCCGGCAATTCTCACCACACTGCAGTCCACCGCGGTGATCATTACGAACCCGGCATACCGCGAGGAAATCGCCAAATCACTCGCGGGTCTCGGGGTCGCCGCCGAGGTGCTCGTCGCCTGACCTGGGGGTCATCAGCGCATGCCGAAGCCGTTCCGGTTCATCGCCTCCATCCCCAAGCTGGACCAGCCACCAGACCAGTGGCGCAACGAGCTGCATCGAATCGAGGACCTGGGCTTCGACACGGTCGCGATCTCCGATCACTTCACCGGCGGTTGGGTGATGGAGCCGCTCGTGGCGATGAGCATGGCGCTGGCGATGACCCGCCGACTCCGGGTGCTCAGTCTGGTGCTGTGCAACGACTACCGGCACCCCGTCCAGGTGCACAAGGCGATCGCCACGATGGACGTCCTCTCCGGCGGCCGGGTGGAGCTCGGCCTGGGCGCCGGCTGGCTGCGCAGCGAGTACGAGACGGCCGGCATCCCGTTCGACCGGGCCGGAATCCGGGTCGACCGGCTCACCGAGGCCATCGCAGTGATCAAGGGCCTCTTCGCCGAGGTGCCGCTGCACTTCAAGGGTGAGCACTACCGGCTCGACGACCTTGACGGGGTACCCAAGCCGGTGCAGCGTCCGCACCCGCCGCTGCTGGTCGGCGGTGGGAGCCGGCGGGTGCTGGAGCTCTCCGGACGTACCGCGGACATCGTCGGGATCAACCCGGCCCTGCCGCCCGGCGCTGATGCCGGCCTGGCGCTGACCGACATGACCGCCGAGCGGGTGACCGAGAAGGTGCGCTGGGCCCGCGACTCCGCGACCGCCGCCGGCCGGGATCCGGAGCAGCTCGACTACCTGGTCGCGGTCCGCTCGCTGACCGTCACCGACGGGCCGGCCACCAGCTGGGTCTCCAGCATGGCCGAGTCGGTCGGCGACCTGAGTCAGCTCGCCGACTCGCCATCAGTCCTGCGCGGCACCGTGGACGAGTGCGTCGAGGCGCTGCTGCGGCGCCGCGAACAGTTCGGCTTCAACTACATCGACTTCGGCTTCAACATCGACGCCGCCGCGCCCATCGTCGCCCGGCTCGCCGGGATCTGACCGGGCCGCCCGCGGCCTTGCCCGCGGCCGTGCCCGTACCCGCGGCCACCGCTGCCGCCACCGCTACCCAAAAGGCGCGCGGTGTAAGAGAAGCGACACTCACTACGGCCGTGCGGCCCATTGTCGTAGTGGGTGCCCATCCAGCAGGGTCCCAGGTGTGTGTTGGATGCCCTGCCGAGATGAGCGCGAGATGAGCGCCCGATGAAGAGCCGCCGCCCGCACGTCACCATCCTCATCGCCAACCTTCCGGCCGAACGCGACCGGCGGGTCATCCGCGAGGGCCTGACCCTGGAGGCACACGGGTACGACGTCACGGTGATCGCCCCGCGCGGCGACCGGAGCCTGAAGGTACTGCCGGGCAGCCGCGGTACCCGGCTGCGGCCGTACCCGGTCTTCGTCTACGGCTCGGGTGTGCTCTCCTTCGCGATCGAATTCCTCTGGTCCTTCACCTGCATCGCGTTCCGGTTGACCGGCGAGGTGCTCCGCGGCCGGGCGCACGCCGTTCAGGTCTGCAACCCGCCGGACGTGTACTGGCCGCTCGCCCTGCTGCTCCGGGTGCTCCGCCGGCCGTGGGTCTTCGACCACCACGACCTCTGTCCGGAGGTGTACGCCACCCGCTCCGGCGGTACCCCGAACCGCTGGGTGTACCGGATGCTCGTGCTCTGCGAATGGCTCACCCTGCGCACCGCCTCAGCGGTGATCGCCACCAACGAATCGTTCCGCGAGAACGCCCTGCGGCGCGGGGTGGCACCGAAGAAGCTGACGGTGGTCCGCAACGGGCCGGCCGTCACCGAGATCGCCCGCACCGATCCGGCCCCGCCCGGCGCCGGCTCCCCGCTGCGCGTGGTCTACCTCGGCGTGCTCGGTCCGCAGGACAACGTGGAGGCGGCGGTGCTGGCGGCCGAGTTGCTGACCCAGCGGCGCGGTCGCACCGGTTGGCAGCTCGTCATCGCCGGCGACGGCGAGATGCTGCCCGCGCTGACCAAGCTGGTCGCCGATCGCGGCCTGGGCGACGTGGTCGAGTTCACCGGATGGCTCGACGGACCCGCGGTCGACGCGCTGCTGCGTACCGCCGCGGTGGCGATCCAGCCCGACGCGCCCACCACGATGAACGACCTCTCCACCATGGCGAAGACCGTGGAATACCTGGCCCGCGGCCTGCCGGTGGTCGCCGCGGACCTGACCGAGACCCGACGCAGTGCCGCCGACGCCGCGGTGTACGTGCCCACCGGCACGCCGGACGAGTTCGCCGAGGCCATCGACGAGCTGCTGGACGACCCCGAGCGCCGGGCCCGGATGCGCGAAGCCGGCCTGGCCCGTTTCGCCGAACAGCTGGCCTGGGAACACCAGGCTGTGCGGTATGTCAGCGTGTGGCACCGGTTGCTGGCGCGGCGTCGACGACGCCTGACCGGCACGGCCGACGACCCCGACCGCGCGGCCGCCCAGGCCACGCAGACCACGGTCCCGCACCCCCGCGGGTCACACACCACCGCCGGACTGTTCCCGCACGACACCGTCGGGATGACCTCAGACCGGTGAACCCGGTCCGCTCAGCTGTTCCGGCCCCTCGTCGGGTACCGGCGGCGCAGCGAAGGCCGCCACTGTCCGGTCGGCGTACGCGCTCGAGTCGCCGTACTCCATCGCCCCGTCCCACTGGGCTGGCAGCGGGTACGCCGACGGGTTGACCCGCCGCACGATCTCGTCCAGTACCGTCTCGGCTTCGCCCACCCACAGGTGCCTGGCGCCCGGTACTCCGACCACCTCGGCGCGCCCGATCGTGGCGAAGCGCAGCCGCGCCTGGTCCGGGCGCAGGTAGTCGTCGAACTCGGGGACCAGTGCCGTCACCGGCTTGCCGGAACGGTCCCAGACCCCCAGATCGTCCACTGTGGAGTATCGCAGCGGCGGGGAGAGCAGGATCGCGCCGACCACGTCGGGCTCGCAGCCGTACCGCAGCGCCAGGTCGGTGCCGAACGACCAGCCCAGTAACCAGATCCGGGGCAGCCCAGCGAACTCCGCGTACTCGATGGCCGCCGCGACGTCGTACCGCTCGTCGACGGCCCCGCCGAAGGTACCCTCACTCGTCCCGCGCACGCTCGAGGTCCCGCGGGTGTTGAAGCGCAGCACCGCCAGGTCGGCCAGGGCCGGCAGCCGCCAGGCGGCCTTGCGGAAGAGGTGGCTGTCCATCATCCCGCCGTGGGTGGGCAGCGGGTGCAGGCAGATCAGGGTCGCCACCGGCGGCCGCTGTGCGGGTAACGCCAGCTCGCCGACGAGGGTGAGTCCGTCGGCGGTGTGCAGCTCGATCTCGTTACGCCGGGCCGGCAGGATCGAGCTGCCCCGGATGGGCTGGGACATGGGGTACCTCTCGTGTGGGTGTCGTGGCGGCTGCGCGCTCGCGGCGGCGTGGCTCAGCCGTACCGGGGGGCGTTGCGGGAGCGCTGGACCTTGGGAGTACGCCGGTCCCGGGCCCGCCAGCAGCCGGTGTGCCAGTGCCGCCGGTCATCCGCTCCACCGGGGGCGCCGGTCGGCCAGGCCACCACGTGCGCCGCGCCGGCCCGGATCTCCTGATCGCAGCCCGGACAGCGGTACGTCTTGCCGGCCGTTCCACCCGCAATCGTGCGTACCGTCCACTCCTCGTCGCCCCACGCCTGCACGGCTTCGACGCCACGGCGGGCCCGATTCTCGTCCAGACCGGGCTCAGTGGCGGGCGGGCGGCGGTGATGGCGGCGCGGGCTCACCGATCCAGCGTACGGACTGCCCGGCAGTCCCGGCGGTGGCGATCCCCACCGTAGGCAGGCCGCTACGCGACCGCGGCGCGTACGCCTGCGAGGTAGTCGTCGACGCGTACCCGGACACGCGGGTGCATCTCCAACCGGGCAACCTCGGCCGAGGTGAACCACGCGACCTCGGTTGACTCGTCGGAGACAGCGAGATCGCCACCCACCACCCGGGCGGCCACGCACACGCTGAACTCCTGACGTACCTCGCCGTTGTCGTAGGCGAAGACGTGCTTCGGGTCGGAGTACACGCCGACCACGTACAACGGTTCGACGTCGTACCCGGTCTCCTCGCGCACCTCGCGTGCGACAGTCCCGCCGACCGACTCGCCGATATCCATGACCCCGCCGGGCAGTGCCCACAGCCCGTTGTCTCGTCGGCGCTGCAACAGTATGCGGCCAGCGTCGCCAACGACGATCGCTGAGGCCGCCGCGACGAGCGAGTTCGCCCGCGGCGCACCCGGATCGTCGTAGTAGTCGACACGACCCACTAGTCGCCCCCGTCGGGATCGACAGACTGGTCCTGGTACTCCACGTGCGGCGTACTCGCCGCCCACACGCCCTCGAAGTGCGCCGCGAACCGGTCGAACAGTCCGCCCGGACCAAGCCGACGTAAGTGCAACAGCGGTGTCTGGCTGCCGACTGTGGCGTATAGATGTGGTGTCACAAACATCTCGCTGTCGAAGCGGAAGACCGAGTTGTACAGCGGCACGTCCTGGTAGCGCAGCTCGAACCCAGGGCTGGTCATCAGGTCGGCCCACGTCGTGAGGGTGGTGCGAATCCGCACCGTCAGCGTCAGCGGAGTGCCCTCTTCCTCGTCGCGGTAGGTGACGTGGCGCGAGTCGGGATGGCCAATCGCCGCACGTATCGCGCATCCTGCCCGGCACTTCGCCTGAAGCGTGGAGATCAGCTCAAGGTGCTGCAAGCCGAGGAAGTACAGGGTGTAGCCGAGTAGGTCGATCTGCTTTGTGGCCCGGCCGATCAGCTCCCACCACAGTCCCGTCGGCACGTCGGATCGGTACGGGTACGCCGCGACCAACTCACCCGCGCGCTCAGGCTCCATGGCCGGTGCTCGCGACGACGAGGCGGGCCACAGCCACTCCTCGTCGTCGCCGATCAGCTTCGCGACTGCGAACCGGTGTCGCGGGTGCGGCACGCGGTCGGCGCTGCCGAGCCACCGGTAGACGGTCTTCTGGTCGACTCCGGTCGTGCGCGCTACGTCATCGACGGTGACACGTGCGCGCGTCAACGCGGCCCGGAGACGCTCGTTAGCCGGCAGATCGGCCTCCTCCCCCGAAACGCTCCAATGGCAAGCACCGACGGTATCGCAAGAAACGTCACTTGAACGTCCCGACGTCCCGATCGTGCGGTACCGGCGTCACCCATTCTGATCGAGGCTGGGCTCATGGTGACGCGATCCGGAACGGTCATCGGCAGACGGCCAGCGGCCCGATCCGCACCACCGTAGGCGGGCGCCGGCCGTCCCGTGCAGCAGGCCGTGGCGGTCGGCGCCGCTCCACCGACGAGCGAGGTCGCTAAGGCACCCCGGCAGCCCCGCCACCGTGAAGGTTGGCCAGGCGTGTGTGCGGCCATGCGCAGGACCGCCCACCTGTCGGTTCCGGGACCCTCCCCAGCCACGTTGTCCACGACGCGCACCGGCCCCGCGCTGACGGCTTCTGCGACTGCAAGCAGTTGTGGCCATGCGGTGCCGCGCGGCTTGCCGCCGAACAGATGCGCGTTGCGTGCCAGGTTCAGCGAACCGACGACAGCCGCGGCCGGCCGGACTGGTACTGGCTGCCGTCGTGAGCATCGTCGCGGTACGAAAATGCATCGGCCGTACCGTCACGGTGGCAAACGGTTCTGAACCGGCCTGGTCTCAGCGACGGTACTCCCGGAAGCCGCGCCCCGCCTTGCGCCCGAGGTAGCCCGCGGTGACCAGGTGCTCCAGCATCGGAGCCGGGGCGTAGCCGGGCTCCCGCAGCTCCAGGTACAGCTCGCGCTGGATCGCCAACGACACGTCCAGCCCCACCACGTCGAGCAGCTCGAACGGGCCCATCGGGTACCCGCAGCCGGCCTTCATCCCGCGGTCGATGTCGTCAGCCGAGGCGTACGAGGCCTCGAGCATCTTCACCGCGTCGTTGAGGTACGGGAAGAGCAGCGCGTTCACCACGAAGCCGGCGCGGTCGGCGCAGACGACCGGGTGTTTGCCGAGCCCGGCACAGAGCGCGCGCGCCGCTGCGACCACCTCGTCCGAGGTACGGATGGTGCGGACCACCTCGACCAGCTTCATCACCGGGGCCGGGTTGAAGAAGTGCAGCCCCAGCACGTCCTGCGGGCGTTGGGTCGCCATCGCGCACTCGATCACCGGCAGGCTGGAGGTGGTGGTGGCGAGGATGACGCCGGGCTTACAGATCTCGTCGAGGCTGGCGAAGAGCGCCCGCTTCACCGACAGCTCCTCGACCACCGCCTCGACGACCAGGTCGACGTCGCCGAGCCCGTCCAGTGCCGAGGTCCAGGTGATCCGGGCGAGCGCGGCGTCGCGGTCGGCCCCGGTGAGCTTGCCGCGCACGACTCCCTTGTCGAGTGAGGCCGTAACCTTTGCCGACGCGGCGGCTGAGCGGTCCGCGCCCCGGGTGACCGGGACGACGTCGTACCCGGCGCGGACGAAGACCTCGATGATGCCGGTCGCCATCGTCCCCGACCCCACCACGCCGACCGTCGCGATCGGCCGGGCCGCTGGAGCGTCCGCGCCCATCGCGCCCGCGGCCGGGGCGTGCTCGTCCGGCACCACCACCGGGGAACCCGGCTTGTCGTAGCTGTAGAAGCCCCGACCGGACTTGCGCCCCAGCAGCCCCGCCGTGACCATCTGCTTGATCAGGGGTACCGGCGCCTGCCGGCGGTCGCGCCCGCCACGGCGGTACACCGTATCGAGGATCTCGTATGCGGTGTCCAGCCCGATCAGATCCATCAGGGCCAGCGGACCCATCGGCAGCCCGCAGCCCAGCCGCATCGCGGCGTCGATGTCCTCCCGGGTGGCATACCGGTTCTCGTACATCGACACGGCCTGGTTGAGGTACCCGAAGAGCAGTGCGTTGGCGATGAAGCCCGCCCGGTCGCTGATGGTGACGTCGACCTTGCCGAGCCGGGCGCAGAGCGCCTCCAGATCCTCCACGACGTCGGCGGAGGTCATCACGGTGCGCACCACCTCGATCAGCGCCATGACCGGCGGCGGGTTGAAGAAGTGCAGTCCGACGACCTGGTCGGGCCGGTGCGTGGCGACCGAGATCTCGGTGACCGACAGCGCCGACGTGTTGGTGGCGAGGATCGCCGACGGCTTGCAGATGCGGTCCAGCTCCGCGAAGACCCGCTGCTTGAGGTCGAGCTGCTCGGGCACGGCCTCGACGACCAGGTCGACGTCGCGCAACGCCTGCAGGTCGAGGGTGAAACTCACCCGGCCCAGCAGCGTGTCCCGGTCCTGCGTGGTGAGCTTGCCGCCGGTGAGGGCCCGGTCGGTCGAGCCGGCGAGGACGCCGCAGGCGCGTTGCAGCGCCTCGTCGACGATGTCGACCCCCACTACGGTGATGCCGCTACGGGCGAAGACCTCCACGATGCCGGCACCCATGGTGCCCAGTCCGACGACGCCCACCGAGGTGATCTCGCGTGCCACGGCAACCTCCCCACGACGTCACGCCTGCGGCGCGATGTTACTGAAGAGTAGCAACGGCTGCGGGGTGTTGGCCGGCGTACCGGCCGCCGGGCCGAGGTGACGACGGACACGGCGGCCGGACTTGGCGGAACTAGACTCGCGATCAGACATGAGGAGCCCTTTCATGACCACGGCCCGTATCCCCGGCGCGCCGATCGTCGACGGCGAGCTGTTCAGCACCAACCCGGCCACCGGCGAGCAGCTGGACCACTTCGCCGTGGCGAGCACCGCCGACGTGGTGGCCGCCCTCGCCCGGGCCCGGGTCGCTGCCGCATGGTGGGCCGAGCTCGGCTTCGCCGGGCGCCGCGAGCGGTTACTGCGCTACCGCAGCCGGCTGGCCAACCGGATCACCGAGCTGGCCGCGCTGATGCACCGCGAATCCGGCAAGCCGGTGGCCGAGGCGATCGTCGAGGTCACCGCCGCCATCGAACACGTTGCCTGGGCCGCCAAGCATGCCCACCGGGTGCTGCGCCTGCGCCGGATCCGCAGCTCGCTGCTGCAGATCGAGTACTCCTGCCGCCTGGAGTACCAGCCCTTCGGGGTGATCGGGGTGATCGGACCGTGGAACTACCCGGTACTCACCCCGATGGGCTCGATCGGGTACGCCCTCGCCGCCGGTAACGCCGTACTCTTCAAGCCCAGCGAGTACTCCCCGGCGGTCAGCCACTGGCTGGGCGAGGTCTTCGCCGAGGTGGTGCCCGAGCAGCCCGTGCTGCAGGTGCTGTACGGCGGGGGCGAGGTGGGCGCGGCGCTGTGCCGGGCCGGGGTGGACAAGATCGCGTTCACCGGCTCCACCGCGACCGGCTCGAAGGTGATGGCCGCCTGCGCCGAGACGCTCACCCCGGTGCTGCTGGAGTGCGGCGGCAAGGACGCGATGATCGTCGATGCTGACGCGGATCTGGGCGCAGCGGTGTCGGCCTGCGTCTGGGGCGGGCTGACCAACGCCGGGCAGACCTGCGCCGGCATCGAACGGGTGTACGTCGTCGCCGGGGTCTACGACGAGTTCCTGCGCCGACTCACCGAGCGCGCCGCGCAGTTGACGGTCGGCGCCGGCGACGATGCCGACTACGGGCCGATCACGATGCCCGGCCAGCTCGACGTGATCCGCCGGCACATCGACGATGCACTGTCCCGGGGCGGCCGGGCGGTGCTCGGCGGCCCGGACGCGGTGCAGCCGCCCTATGTCCTGCCCACCATCCTCGTCGACGTACCGCAGTCCAGCGCAGCCATGTGCGACGAGACCTTCGGCCCGACGCTGACCGTCACCCGGGTCGCCGACGCCGACGAGGCGGTGACCCTGGCCAACGCCAGCCGGTACGGCCTGGGCGGCGCGGTCTTCTCACGCAGCCGCGGGCTGGAGCTGGCCCGGCGGCTGCGTTCCGGGATGACCTCGGTCAACTCCGTGATCTCCTTCGTGGGCATGCCGATGCTGCCGTTCGGTGGGGTCGGCGACTCCGGCTTCGGGCGGATCCACGGCGAGGACGGGCTGCGGGAGTTCACCCGGGCCAAGGCGATCACCAAGCGCCGGGCACCCTCGCTGCTGCCGACGCTCACCTTCGACCGCACCGCGAAGCAGATCCGCCAGGTCGTCCGGATCGTCAAGCTCCTGCACGGCCGGTCCCGGTAGCCCGCGCCTGTCCGCCCCCCACTCCCCTGTCCACCTCCCACTGCGCTGTCGACACCGGCGGTGCAGGGCGTTACCTTCCGGCTGCCCCAGCGCGTCAGGTAGGGCAGGGAGGCACACATGTCCGCACCCGAACCACCTGAAGGGTTCGCCGAGTTCGTCGCCGGGCGTTCCGCCGTGCTGCTACGCGCCGCGTGGCTGCTCACCGGCGACGCCGGCCTTGCGGAGGATCTGCTGCAGACCGCGCTGGCGAAGTCCTGGCGACACTGGCAGACGGTGCACACCGCCGACAACCCGGAGGCGTACGTCCGTAGGGTGATCAACACCACGTACGTCTCCTGGTGGCGGCGGCGCTGGCGGGTGGAGGTGCCCGCGGCGGCGCTACCGGACCGCGCCGACCACAGCGATCTTGCCGAAGGTACCGCCAACCGGGACGCCGTACGGCGTGCGCTGGCCCGGCTCTCCCGCCGGCAGCGGGGGTGAGCAGCGCGGCGACGCCGACGGCCCCGGGCGGCACCTCCCCGGGCAGCGGCGCGGAGTTGACGGCGGGCTGCTCTGTCCACACTGGACCACCGCAGCCGAGCATCGACGGTACCCCGCAACCGGCGAACCAGAACGCACTCCGTGAGGTGGCCCAGCGGGTACAGGAGACCGCCGCGGTGCGCTTCGCCGACGTCTACGCCGGGGTGGCCCTGTACCAGGTCGGCGACCGGATCCGGGTGTACCGCAAGCCGTCCGCCGACTTCGACGCCTGGATCCGGCGCGACTTCGCCGACGAGTGCGTCGAGGTGTACGACGCCCGGTACTCGGCACGGGAGCTGTACGCCTGGCAGGAGCGCATCAACGCCGACGACTCCTCCTGGCGGGCCCGCGGCGTGCACATCGTCAGCAGCGGCGCGGACTTCGTCCTCGGCGAGATCGAGGTGGGAGTGGAAGCCGCCGACGTCGAGCTCGCCCGCCGGGAGTTCCCGCTGCGCTACGGCGCCGAGGCGCCGATCATCATCGTCGAGGGGAAGGCGATCACCGCGGCCTGACGGTGGCGCCGGCGCCGGAGTTGCTGGTCCAGCGGGCCACCGTGGCGGCGAGCGCGTCTAGGTCGAAGGGTTGGCGAGAGAAGGCGTCCATGCCGGCGGCCAGGCATTCGTTGCGTGGAATCGGGACCAATATACGCATGAAATAGGGATACCAGAGCGCAGGAAACCGGTACGCTCGGGCTATGACCGACAACTATCGGCCACGTCTGGTCGACCCGCTCCTGCGTGAGCTACTCGCCGAGTTTCCTGCGATCTCGCTCGTCGGACCGCGGGCGTCAGGCAAGACCACGACAGCTCTGCGTCACGCCAAAACCGTGGTACGCCTGGACCGGCCCGACGAGGCCGCCATCTTCAAGACTGATCCGGATGCAGCGCTTCGCGGCCTACCGGAGCCGATCGTGCTGGACGAATGGCAGGACGCACCCGCAGTACTTGGTGCGGTAAAACGCGCGGTAGACACCGATCCGCGGCCGGGCCGGTTCATCCTGACCGGCTCGGTGCGCGCCGAACTCGACGCGCAAACCTGGCCGGGAACCGGTCGGGTCATCCACGTGCCCATGACCGGCCTCACCGTGCGGGAGACCCGCGGCGATGTTCACCGCGTACCGTTCCTGAACCAGATCGTGAAGTCCGGAATCGACAGTCTGCGAGCTCCCGGGCAAGCGTTGGACGTGCGTGACTACGTCGACCTCGCCCTGGCCGGAATGTTCCCCGAACCCGCGCTACGGCTCAGCGCCGCAGGACGTCGGCGATGGATGACCAGCTACGTGAGCGAGGTCGTGACCCGCGACGCCTTGGCAATCGAAGCCCGCAGAGATCCGCAACGGCTACGCCGGTTCTTCGACGTGCTCGCCGTGAACTCCGCCGAGGTCGTCGATCTCGCGACCCTGATCCAAGGCGCCGGCATCGACCGCAAGACCGCCGTCGCCTACGAAAGCCTGCTGCGCAACACGTTCATCGTGGACTCGGTACCCGCCTGGTTCACCAATAGGCTCAAACGACTCGTCCAAGGACCCAAGCGGTACCTCGTCGATCCGGCTCTGGTCACCGCGGTAACCGGCTCCGATACTGACGCAGTCCTGCGCGACGCCCATCTGCTGGGCCAGATCATCGACACCTTCGTCGCCGCCCAACTACGCGCGGAACTGCCACTGACCACATTGGACGCCCGGATGTTCCATCTGCGGCAGGAAGGTGGCAGGCGGGAAGTGGACCTCCTGGTCGAAGTCGCAGGCGCCCGGATCATCGGAATCGAGGTCAAGGCATCGGGCGTGCCCAGATCCGACGCCGGTCGACATCTCGCCTGGCTCCGCGACGAACTCGGCGAAAACTTTCTGTACGGGCTTGTCCTCTATACCGGACCCAGGATCCAGCGACTAGGCGACCGGATCGCCGCAGTGCCGATCAGCGCCCTGTGGAGCTGACTGTCGGCGCACCACGACGGTCCTTCCCGCTGCGCTACGGCGCCGAGGCGCCGATCATCATCGTCGAGGGGAAGACGATCACCGCGGCCTGACGGTGACGCCGGCGCCGGAGTTGCTGGTCCAGCGGGCCACCGTGGCGGCCAGCGCGTCGAGGTCGAAGGGTTTGGCGAGAAAGTCGTCCATGCCTGCGGCCAGGCAGCGCTGCCGATCCTCGTCGAATGCGCCAGCGGTCATCGCGATGATCGGGGTACGTCGGGCGGCACCCTCGATCCTGCGCAGCTCGGCCGTGGCGGTGTACCCGTCCATCACCGGCATCTGGCAGTCCATCAGGATCGCGTGGTACCGCGTCGCCTGCGCCATCTCGACGGCGCGCCTGCCGTTGCTCGCCACATCGATGCGGTACCCGAGCCTGGTCAGGATCTCCACAGCAACCATTTCATTGAGTCTGTTGTCCTCGACCAGCAACAACCGGACACCGTCGGCCGGCGCCGACGCCGCCTCGGGGCCGGCCGGCGCCACCTCGGGGCCGACCGACGCCACCTCGGGGCCGGCCGGCGCCGACGCCACCTCGGGGCCGGCGGTGGCCTTCGCGACAGCCAGCGGGATGGTGCACGAGAAGGTGCTCCCCCGCCCGGGGCTGCTCGACACCTCCAGGCGTCCACCCATCGCCTCGGCCAGACGACGACAGATGGCCAGCCCCAGCCCGGTTCCTCCGTACTCGCGGGTGGTCGACGTGTCGGCCTGAACGAAGGGGTCGAAGAGCTGCGCCTGCTTCTCCTGCGGAATCCCGATTCCGGTGTCGGCGACCTCCATCCGCAGCAACACGCCGCCGTCGGCCAGGCTGGCCGGGCCAGCGAGGCGGGCGTGAATGGTGACCCTGCCGTCTTCGGTGAACTTGACAGCGTTGGAGACGAGGTTGAGCAGGATCTGCGCGAGCCGCACCGGATCCCCGCGCAGGGCCGCGGGCAGATCGGGTTGGCGTACGACGACCACGCTCAGGCCCTTGGCCCGCGCGGCCTCGGTCAGCAGCGCGACGGTCTTGCTCATCATCACGTCGAGGTCGAAGTCCACATCGTCGAGGATCAGCCGACCTGCTTCGATCTTGGAGAAGTCCAGGATGTCGTTGATGATCGCGAGCAGGGTCTCGCCGGCGTTCTGGATGCCTTCCACGTGCCGACGTTGCGCGCCGTCGAGCGGGCTGCGCAGGAGCAGTGCGGCCAGGCCGATCACGCCATTCATCGGCGTACGGATCTCGTGGCTCATGGTGGCCAGGAACTGCGACTTGGTACGCGAGGCTTCCAGTGCCTCGTCGCGCGCGGTCGCCAGAGCCCGCTCGAACCGCTTGCGTTCGGCGATGTCGCGGGCGAAGGTGTTGAACTGCCAGCCGGCGGCGGAGCTCACCAACCACGTCGTGGACTCGACCGGCAACTCTCGGCCGTCGCGGTGGCAGAAGGTCCGCTCGGTCCGGGTGGTGGGCGGGTACGCCGCCGGGTTCGCCGCTCTGTCGTACAGGGCCACGCGGCCGGCGTCGCGCTCGGGCTCCGGAAGGACCAGATCGATCACGTCGCGACCGATCGCCTCCTCGGCGGACCAGCCGAGCAGGGTTTCGGCACTGCGGTTCCAGTCGGTGACGATTCCGCGCTCATCGAAGCCGATAAATGCATCGCTGGCCGTGTCGAGGATGGCACCGGTCTGCTCCTGCTGCACCCGCAGCGCCTGCTCGACCCGCTTGCGCTCGGTGACGTCCTGGCCGGTGCCGAACATGCCGACCACGACACCGGCGTCGTCGCGGATGGCCATGCCGCGCGCCTGGATCGTGCGCACCTCGCCGTCCGGCCGGACGATGCGGTGCTCGAAGGAGAACCCGGCGGGTACGGCGTACGCCGCCGCCACGGTCGCCTCGACCCGCTCCCGGTCGTCGGGGTGTACCCGGTCCAGAAAGCCCTGGTAGTCGAGGATCACCCACTGCGGCCCCAGCCCGTAGATGCGGTACAGCTCGTCGGACCAGCGCACCACGTCGGACGCCACGTCCCAGTCCCAGCTGCCGACGTGCGCGATGCGCTGCGCCTCGTCCAGCCGCTCGCGCTCGTCTTCGAGCTCACGGTTGCGCAGTTCGATCTCGGCAGTGGCGTGCCGCAGGGCGTCCGTGATCCGCTCCCGCTCCACGGTCATCGCAGCGAGCAGCAGGGCAGTCGCCATCACCACGGCCACATAGTCCTGGGTGAGCAGCAGGCTCTCTTCCAGCGAGTCATGGGCGAACGGGCCCACGCCGCGCGCCGTGGCGAAGACCGCCACCGCCGAGATGAACAGGCTCGCCAGGTTTGCGCCGGCCCGGCGGAACCGGATCGCCGCCCAGACCAGGACCGGGAAGACCACGAACGGCTTCACCACCCCGGCGGTCAGTCCCACCCACTCGACCAGCGGGACCGCCAGGGCCAGCGCACCCGCCTCGACGAGCCGGCGGCAGCTGAGCCGGCGACGCTCCCGCCGCGACAGCCACCCCAACAGCAGCGCCGGGGTCAGGGCCAGCACGCCGACCGCATCGCCGGACCACCAGAGCACCCACGCATTCGGTAGGTGCTCCCAGCGCAGCACGCCGCCGGCCAGCAGGCTCCCGATCCCCACGGTCGCGCTCGCCAGCGGGGCCACCAGCGCGCCCAGCCCGGCGAAGACCAGTACGTCGCGGACCCGGTCCACCTCCGGGCGGAAGCCCGTCCGGCGCAGCAACGCGGCCGCGGTGACCGCCTCCAGGGTGTTCCCGACGGCGATCAGCCCGGCGACCCAGAGCGGCACCGGGGTCAGCGCGTTGAACGCGAATGCGCCGAGCCACACCCCAGGCGCCACGCGGTACCCGAACAGCAGCACCGCCGCGACCGCGAGGCCGCTCGGCAGCCACACCGACGCGATGCTGGTGTGCACGTTCGCGAGCGCGAAGGAGGCCTGGGCGGCCAGCACGTACAGCGTGGCCAACGCCATGAGCCTGCCGACGTACGCCATACCCTGGCGAGCCATGAACGTCGCTCCCCGGACCGGAGCCGCGGGCCCGGTCCTGCGTTCGGGTTGTCCGGTGCTCAGACGATTATTGCGCCATTCGCCAGACGCTAGAAGAGCGTGAGCTCGTCGCGCACGATCCCACGCAGTGTGTCGTAGTCGACCACCACACAGCGGATCCCGCGGTCCTGCGCGAGCACCCGGGCCTGTGGCTTGATCTCCTGGGCGGCGAAGACTCCGCAGACCGGCGCCAGCAACCGATCGCGCCCGAGCAGCTCCAGGTACCGGCTCAGCTGCTCCACTCCGTCGATATCGCCCCGCCGCTTGATCTCCACGGCGACCGTGGCGCCGGCGCCATCGCGGCAGAGCAGGTCGACCGGGCCGATCGCGGTCGGGTACTCCCGCCGCACCAGCGTGTACCCGTCCCCGAGTACGGTCGGTGTCGCGGCGAGCAGCTCCTGCAGGTGCGCCTCGACGCCGTCCTTGATCAGTCCGGGGTCGATACCCAGTTCGTGCCGCGAGTCGTGGTGTACCTCCTCCAGCAGGATCCGCAGCTCCTCGCCGGCCTTGTTGACCACCCGCCAGACGCCCGGCGCCTCCTCGATCCGGCAGGGCGGACTCATCCAGTTCAGCGGCTTGTACGCCCGGTCGTCGGCGTGGATCGAGACCGAGCCGTCCGCCTTGACCATGAGCAGCCGGGTGGCCGGTGGGAGACGGGCCGTGAGTCGACCGATGTACTCCACCGAGCAGGTAGCGATGACGAGCCGCACCTGCCGAGGGTAGCGCCACCGGACTGCACCGCCGGTGGATGGCCACGCCGAGCGCAGCTCTGCCATCCTTGCGGGCGTGCGCACCCCTCGCATCGGATTCGTGCTCGCCGCGGCCGCGGTGGCGCTGGCCGTCGCCGTCACCCCGGGCGCGGGCCCGACGCCAGCTCAGCCAGCCCCGGCCGCGAAGGCGTCGACCCCACCGGTGACCGGCCCGCAGGCGCAGCCGGCGGGGCCGGCCGGCCGGTCCGCGGCACCGTCAGGCCCGCCGTCGCCGACCGGATCGGAGTCGCCGACCACCCGCTCCTTACCCGGCACCACCCGCCCGGGCCTGCGTCCACCGGTCGTCACCCATGGACCGAGGACCGGCAATGCCGTGGCGCTGACCTTCGACGCCGACATGACCGACTCGATGATGTACAACCTGGCGAGCGGCCGGGTGAAGTCGTACGCCAACCTCAACGTCATCGACATCCTCGAACGGCGCACCATCCCGGCGACGTTCTTCCTCACCGGCCAGTGGGTGCTGAGCTATCCGCAGGTGACCACCCGACTGGCCGCCAACCCGAACTTCGAGCTGGCCAACCACACGTACCGGCATCAGGCGTACGCGCCGAAGTGCTACACGCTGCCCGATATCCCGCAGAACCTGATCGCCGAGGACGTGACAAAGACCTTCGGGGTCATCGAGCCGTACGGCGGCCACCAGACCCGATACTTCCGTTTCCCCGGTGGGTGCTACAACGACGGCGCACTGCAGGCGCTGGCGCCGCTCGGGGTGACAGTCATCCAATGGGACGTGGTGAGCCAGGATCCGTACGCGACGGCGTACCAGCCCATCGTGCGCAACGTGCTGAACGGGGTACGCCCCGGCTCGATCGTGGTCATGCACATCACCGAGGCGAACGCGCAGTACACCGACGAGGCGCTCGGGCCGATCCTGGACGGGCTGACCGAGCGGGGGCTGCGCCCGGTCCGCCTGTCCGAGCTGTTGGGCGAGGCCGAGCCGCCGCTGCCCCCAGCCCTGTAGCCGCCCGCTCAGAAGCACCGGGCGCTGAAGGGTTTCGCCACCCAAAGCTGGGTACGGAGGTACCCGGGACGAGGCAACCGGTATCCGGGAGGTGCGGGACATGGCAGACGCCAGGCGCCAACAGCATGACGACGAAGAGACTGTCGATCTCGAACGGGCCACCATCGGCCTGGTACTCACCGGCGGTGGGGCGCGGGGCGCGTACGAGGCCGGGGTGCTCTCCGTCCTGCTGCCCGCCCTCATCGAGCAGAACCAGCAGCCACGGCTGATCGTCGGTACCAGTGCCGGCGCATTGAATGCGGTGCTCTTCACCACGCTGCTCGCCGAGGGTGGCCGGCCGCAGGACGCAGCCGCGAAGGCCCTCGACACGTGGCGCCGGGTGGACCGCGAACACGTCATCCGACCGGTCCTGTCCAGCGCCGCCTTTGCGGCCGGCCGGTACCTGGCCGAGCTGCTCCGGATGCCGGTGAGGGTGACCGCGCTGCTGGACACCACACCGCTGCGGAACACCGTGCACGAGTTCCTCCGCGACGGCAAGCTGCGGACCAGTATCGGAGCGGACCGGCCGGTGCGCGCAGTCGCGATCACCGCGACCAGCAGCACCCGCGGCCGGACTGTCGTCTTCGTCGAGGGCACACCCCCGAGGAAGCTGCCGTACGTCGACGAGGAACGCGCGATCGACTACCTGCCGGCCACGCTCAACGCCGACCACGTGCTCGCCTCGGCGGCGGTACCGGTGGCGTTCCGGCCGGTACACATCGACGAGCCGGAGGAGGCCCGCGGCTGGTACCTCGACGGCGGCGTGCGGATGAACGCCCCGATCAAACCCGCGATCGAGCTCGGTGCCGACCGTGTGGTGATTGTCGGTACCGATCCGCTGGCGGGCCCGGACCGGGGTACCCCCGAAGAACCCGACATCTTCGACTCGGTGGCCCGGATCCTCAACGCGGCCCTGGTGGACCGGATGGTCGAGGACGTGAACACGCTGCGCAAGCTGAACAAGGCGCGCGAAGAACACGACGCCGCCGGCGAGGGCAGCGAGGAGTTCCCGTACCAGCTGATCCGGTACCTCTACGCCGGACCGCCCACCGCGGGTCAGCTCGGACGGCTCGCGACCGAGGTCTACCAGGCGCGCTTCGGCAACGTGCTGCAGCGCCTGCTGTCCCCGGACTACCCCGCGCTGAGCCTCGCACTGGGGCGAACCGGGGCCGCCCACGGCGAACTGCTGAGCTACCTGTTCTTCCACCGCGACTTCATCGAGGAGGCGATCCGGCTGGGCCAGCAGCACGCCGAGGATCTGCTGAAGTCCAGCCCGTCCGGTATCCCCTGGCGGACGTCCAGTTAGCGCCCGGTTCAGGTCTGAGCGGGACCCGGCGCCGGTGACAGCTTGAGCTCGATCGAGGGGCGGCCCGCCCAGTTGAGCCGGTACCCCGACCCACCGACCGGCACGACGTACACCAGCAGATCCAGGCTGCGGCCCTCAGCGTCCAAAGTGGACCCAACAGCGTAGACGCTCGCGCTGGCACCCTGCGCCGACGTGGCGTAGGGGCCGTCGTTGAGCAGGTTGCCGACACCGGCGCCGGGCTTGACCGAGTAGAACACCACCAGAACCTGCGTTCCGGGCGCCGGAGGGCGCAGGGTGCAGGGCCCTCCGGCGTTCGTACCGCAGCCGACCGGCCAACGGTCCGACACGAAGGCGCCGGTCACGACGAGATCGCCGATCTCGGACGGTCGCGCATCCTGGCTGGCCGCGGGGCGGAATTTCAGGTACCAGATGCCGCCCGCTGCCACAGCGACCACGGCGACGAGGAGCGCGACCAGGATCCAGAAGGGCCGGCGGGTCCGCGGCACGCTCTGTCCGCCTGGCGCAGGCTCGGCCGGATCCAGGGCTACCGGATCCAGGGCTACCGGATCCAGGGCTGCCGCGTCTGGGGCTGCCGCGTCTGGGGGGCTGGCCGACTCGTCCACGAAGCTCCTTCGTTGCTCTCCCGCGGATCGGAATGTGAATGAAGGTTAGTGTGCGGGGATCCCGAGCAGCTTGGCGCGCAGCCATGGTCCGGTGAGCGGGTCGGGGCCGCGCCAGTCGAAGCCGCCGACTTCCTCCTCCTGCAGGCGAAGCGCGCCCGGACCCATCGAGCGCGGCGAACAGCCGGACCAGCCGATCGCGCTCGTCCGGGTACCGGGCCAGGTACTCCTGCACCGTGGTACGGATCTCGTCGGCGCCGATCGTCACGTCATCCCCTGTTGTCCTCAGCCAGGCCTGTTGTCTTCAGCCAGGCCGGGGCAGCTTTGGCGCGAGCTGTGCTGCACCGCTGCCGACGTGCACCACGTCGCCCGCCTTCGGCGGGCAGACTTCGATCATCGGGTGCATCGGTTCGGGCATCCGCCGGTACGCGCAGACGTCGTCACCGTCGTCCTAGCGCCCGCAGCGCCTCGCGGGCCTGTCCGGCGGTGGGCTGGCCAGTGCAATCCAGGCACCGCAACGCGGTCCCACAGGCGGGACACCAGCTGTGGGACCGCTTGAAAATCACCAGTCCAGCGGCGAAGCCCGCGAAGAGCGCCACGATGACCAATACACCGAGGAGGTAGCCCATCCCGCCCCCTCCCGGTCGGCCTTTGTGTGATGGGCAATGACGCTAGGGCGCACCGGGTGGCCGATCCAAGATGTTTGCTGGTGTTTGCCGAAGCCCGTTGTCTGCCTTATGTGGCCAGCCTTCTTGACGAGCCAGGCATGCCGGCGGACGATCCGGTTGCGGCAAACGTCGGCAACCCTCAGACAGGAGACAGCCATGCGACTACGGTTCCTGGGCAAGAACTCAGCCGGCGGCGACTCCCCCACCCTGTACGCCACCGACCGCGACACCTATGTCGTCCAGGGCTGGAAGGTGACCGATCTCGAGATCCTTGCCAAGCTGACCGACGCCGACGGTGAGACGTGCGTCGAAATACCGCCAGCGCTCTTCATCCACCTCGTCGAGGACGGGCTTCACGGCGTGGTGACGAGATTGGCTCCGCCCATCGTGCACGTCACCGACAAGGACAACTACATCGTGCGGGGTCGGCGTGTAACCGACATCGACGCCCGAAAACACATGGCCATCCCCGACTTCGAAGACTGTGTGGAGATCACCGCAGCCGACGTGCACACCCTGCTCAAGGAGGGCAATCTTGGAGTTGATCACGAGTGAACAGCGTGACGAACTGATCTCGACGCTCGTCAAGAGAGACGCATTCCACCTGGAATTGAAGGATGTCTACGCCGCGGCCATCGAAGACGGCCCGTTCGCCACGTGGGCCAATGGCGAGCCCGACGACTACGCGTGGTTTCAAGCCTGGCTGAGCAGAATCCGACACGCCACACAGTCCGGCAGGACTGTACGAAGAGTTAGGGTCATCACCGAGCCGGTCACTGACTACATCCGCTGGGAATACTCCACCACCGCGCTGAACCTGGAAGTTGGCGAGGACATCCGCTGGCTACCTCGCCACCTTCTACCCGAAGGAATCGTCCTGCCCGTGAGCGGGAATGACTGGTGGCTCCTTGATGATCGGATAGTTGCCGTTGGACATGTCTGCGCCGATGGACGCGTCAAAGGCCACGAGATCATCACTGACACCGCCGTCGTTGCCGACTGCGTCCAACTCCGTGACCAGCTGTGGACCATGGCAGTCCGGCACAGCATGTACAACCCGGTCTGAGCACCTGCGGTGTCAGAGCAGGCTCAGCAGGCACGTGAAGCACTCGGAACCCGGCTGCGGGATCTCCGCAAGGACGCGGGGCTCACCGGACGAGCCCTTGCCAACCTGGCGGGTTGGCAGCTGTCCAAGGTCAGCAAGATTGAGCACGGGAAGCAGAACGCCAGCGAGGACGACCTCCGCGTGTGGTGCCGGCACAGCGGCACGGAGGCGCAGATTCCCGATCTGATCGCCACGGTGCGCCATGTCGATGCCATGTGGCTCGAATGGCGGCGCACCCTCCAGAACGGAACACAGAAGCGACAGCAGCAGTCACTGGCGCTGTACCGGAAGACGCAGGTGTTCCGGGCTTACCACCCAACGCTCGTGTGGGGCACCCTCCAGACAGCTGAGTACGCCGCTGTCGTCCTCCGACAGGTGGTGGACTTCCTGGAGATCCCTGACGACATCGACGCGGGCGTCGCCGCGCGGATCGAGCGACAACAGTTCCTCTACCGGGGCGACCGTCGGTACAACGTGCTCCTCGGCGAGCAGGCCCTCCACACCAACATCGGCGGAGCGGACGTAATGCGCGGTCAACTTGACCGGCTACTTGCCGCGATGTCGTTGCCCCGGTTGAGCCTCGGCATCATTCCGACGAGGTCTCCGTGCGACATCTGGCCGGGCAATGCCTTCATCATGTTCGATGACCAGATGGTCATGGTCGAGACCTACTCTGCGGAGCTGACCATCGCGCAGCCCCGAGAGATAGCCTTGTACGCCAAGGCGTTCGCTCTACTCCAGCGCTCCGCGGTGTACGGACCACCCGTCCGCGAGCTCATCGGCAAGGCTCTGGCGGACCTCGGATGAGGCCTACGTGACGAGTTTGTCTGTCCGGGACTTGTGATCCCACCCTCGGAATCCGTCGCTCACGCGGCTGGAGCGGGAGGAAGTCCGACCTGTTCGCGCAGGGTCGCCCACCGTTCGGGCGTCCACCAGGCTTCCGCCTCACGAACGGGTGCTGGGCGGCGCGCTCAGGCGGCCGGCAGGCCGTTCGCTTCGCGGACCACCGTTACCAGGTCGTCGACGATTCCGGTGATGGCGAAGTCCTTGGGCGTGAAGACCCGGGCCACCCCCTGCCGCAGCAGGATCTCCTCGTCGTTGGGCGGGATGATGCCGCCTACGACCACCGGCAGGTCGCCCCGCCCAGCGGCCCGCAACCCCTCCAGGACGGCCGGCACCGCGGCCAGGTGCGAGCCGGAGAGGACCGAGAGCCCGACCAGGTCGACGTCCTCGGCCACCGCCGCGGCCACGATCTGCGCCGGGGTAAGGCGGATCCCCTGGTACACCACTTCAAAGCCGGCGTCGCGGGCGCGCACCGCGATCTGCTCGGCACCGTTGGAGTGCCCGTCCAGCCCCGGTTTGCCGACGAGCATGCGCAGCCGCCCGGCCCCGAGCGCGGCAGCGGTGTCCCGGACCCGGGCCCGCACCCCGGCCATCGCCGAGCCGGCCTCGGCTCCGTCAACCGAAGCCCTGCCGGCGGCACCACTCGACGACAACCCGGTCGGCGCGCGGTACTCCCCGAAGACCTCGCGCAGCGCGCCGGCCCACTCCCCTGTGGTGACCCCGGCCCGCACGCACTCCAGGGTCGCCGGCATCAGGTTCACCGGCGTTGCCGCCTCGGCGCGCAGCCTGTCCAGCGCGGCAGCCGCCGCGGCCGGGTCCCGCGCGGCGCGCCATTCCCGGACCCGCGATACCGCCGCGGTCTCCACCGCGGGGTCCACCTGCAGGATCGCGCCGGCCCCGGCGGCGGTCAGCGGGCTCGACTCGCTCTCCACAAAACGGTTCACGCCGACGACGACGTCCTCGCCGGACTCCAGCCGGGCGCGGTGCTCGGCGAGCGAGGCGACCAGGGAGCTCTTCAGGTACCCCGACTCGACCGCAGCCACCACGCCGCCCTGCTCCAACACCCGGTCCAGCTCGGCCCGTGCACCCTCCACAATGGAGCCCACGAGTCCCTCGACGACCACCGAACCCTCGAACAGGTCCGGGTACTCCAGCAGATCCGACTCGTACGCGAGCACCTGCTGCATGCGCAGCGACCACTGCTGGTCCCACGGCCGGGGCAGGCCCAGCGCCTCGTTCCACGCCGGCAACTGCACGGCCCGGGCCCGCGCGTCGCGGGAGAGCGTCACGCCGAGCATCTCCAACACGATGCGCTGGACGTTGTTCTCCGGCTGCGCCTCGGTCAGGCCCAGCGAGTTGACCTGTACCCCGTAACGGAAGCGCCGCTGCTTGGCGTCGGTGATGCCGTACCGGTCCCGGGTGATCTCGTCCCACAGGATGCCGAAGGCCCGCATCTTCGCCATCTCCTCGACGAAGCGCACGCCCGCGTTGACGAAGAAGGAGATCCGCTCGACGACGGCGCCCATCTGCTCAACCGGCACCTGGCCGGAGTCGCGCACCGAGTCGAGCACCGCGATGGCGGTGGCGAGCGCGAACGCGGTCTCCTGCACCGGGGTGGCCCCCGCCTCCTGCAGGTGGTACGAGCAGATGTTGACCGGGTTCCACTTCGGACAGTTGGTGACCGTCCAGGCGATCATGTCGGTGGTGAGCCGCAGCGACGGCCCCGGCGCGAAGATGTACGTCCCGCGGGACAGGTACTCCTTGATGATGTCGTTCTGGGTGGTCCCTGCCAGTTTCGCGCGCGCCGCGCGCCGGTCCGACTCGGCCAGGGGCGCGCCTTGTTCCTCGGCCACGGTCACGTAGAGCGCGAGCAGCCACATCGCGGTGGCGTTGATGGTCATCGACGTGTTGGCGGCGGCCAGGTCGATGCCGTCGAAGAGGGTGTGCGCGTCGCCCAGGTGCGAGACCGGCACCCCGACCCGCCCCACCTCGCCGATGGCCAGCTCGTCGTCGGGGTCGTACCCGGTCTGGGTGGGCAGGTCGAAGGCGACCGAGAGTCCGGTCTGCCCCTTGGCCAGGTTGCGGCGGAACAGCTCGTTGCTGGCCGCGGCTGAGGAGTGGCCGGCGTAGGTGCGCACCACCCACGGTCGGTCGCGCTCCGGCAGGCGGAACGGGGGGTGGGACACGACAGACCTCCGGCGTGAACGGCAGGCGCCCGCCCCGCGGCGGGGCCGGATCGAGTCTAACTAAACGGTAACTTGGTTCGACCGGTGACGATCCTCACCGTTGCCGCGTCACCGCGGCCGCGGCACCTTCGAAAGTTATACTTTATATTTGCAGCGCCCAATAGTAGACTCTGGCTATTGTTTCAGCTGACGCAGCATAAGGCAGGGTTTTACGATGAGGCGTGATCTCTCCCGGCGGGCCCGCGCGTCTCTGGATGCCCGGCTGACCCCCCTCGGTCCAGCCCAGCGGTACCGGGCGCCACACAGCGGCTGGGTTCGGGCGATCCGCGACGCGCTGGGCATGTCCGCCGCCGACCTTGGCCGCCGCATGAAGATCACAGGTCCGGCCGTCAGTGCCCTGGAACGCAGCGAACGCGACGGCACCGCCGGCCTCAACACCTTGCGCCGCGCTGCTGATGCCTTGGACTGCACGCTCGTCTACGCGTTCATCCCGAACCACGGGCTCGACGAGACGGTCCGACGGCAGGCCACGAAGACAGCCCGCGAGCAGCTCGTGCATGTCAAGAAAACGATGGCCCTGGAAGACCAGGCCGTGACCGTCAACGAAAGCCTGGTTCAGGTGCAGGCGGATCTGCTTGTCCAGACCGGCCGAGTGTGGCACGACCAGCCGTGACTGACTTGTTCGTCGAGCCGGACGGCGCGACCCCGCTCGACGACGAAGATGCTCGGGGCCTCCTGCGTACCGACATCGCCCTGCGCTCCGAACTGAACCATGCCGAAGCGGAGAACATCGCCAGCGCCCAGTCATGGGCGTTCTCCCGGCCGCGGGCCCTCGCGGAGCTACTGACCCAGGCCGCGATGAAGGAACTGCACAGGCGGATGTTCGGTGACGTTTGGAGATGGGCCGGGACCACCCGCCAACGAGTGACCACCATCGGATGCGCGCCGCACGAGATTGTTACCGACCTCGAGAACCTGCTGCTCGATGTCCAAGCCCAGACCGCCAACCCCGGCCACCTCGCCTGGCCTCCCGATGAGATCGCCGTCCGCTTCCATCACCGGCTCGTGTCGATCCACCCGTTCGCCAACGGCAATGGTCGTCACGCACGTCTCGCCGCCGATCTGGTCGTGGTGCGCCTCGGCCGGCAGCGGTTTACCTGGGGTCGCGCCGGCGACCTCACCGACGACACCGTGAGCCGCAGGCGCTACCTCGCTGCCCTGCGCGTGGCTGACCGCGAACACAGGTACGAGCCGCTCCTGGAGTTTGCGCGCTCCTGAGCAGCACCCGCACGCCGGCTAGGTGCCGGGCAGCGGGACATGGGCCCCGTCCGGGATAGTGGACGCCGTGACAGATCTGGCGATCGAGGTACGCGGACTGACCAAGGCGTACGCCGGCAATGCAGCGGTGGACTCGGTGGACCTGGAGATCCCGCGCGGCGAGGTCTTCGCCCTGCTCGGGCCGAACGGGGCGGGCAAGACCACCACCGTGGAGATCCTGGAGGGGTACCGGCACCGCGACGGCGGAACGGTCACGGTGCTCGGTACCGACCCGGGGCACGCGGACGCGGCCTGGCGGGCGCGGGTCGGGATCGTCCTGCAGGGCACCGGCGAGTTCGACGAGCTGACCGTGGCCGAGGTGGTACGGCACTTCGCCCGGTACTACCCGAATCCCGACGACCCGGAGGCGGTGATCGAACGGGTCGGGCTGACCGGGAAGCGCCGCTCGCGCACGCACGTCCTCTCCGGGGGCCAGAAGCGCCGGCTCGACGTCGCGCTGGGCATTATCGGACGCCCGGAGCTGCTCTTCCTGGACGAGCCGACCACTGGCTTCGACCCGCAGGCCCGGCGGGACTTCTGGGGCCTGGTCCGGGAATTGGCCCAGTCCGGCACCACGATCCTGCTCACCACGCACTATCTGGAGGAGGCGGAGGCGCTCGCGGACCGGGTCGGCGTGATCAATTCCGGACGGCTGGTCGCAGTGGCACCGCCGGCCGAGTTGGCCGACCGGGCCTCCGCCCCGGCCACGGTCGGCTGGCAGGGGCCGCAGGGACCGCTCTCGCAGCTGACCGGCACGCCGACCGCCTTCATCGCCGAGCTGGCCGCGGGCTTCGGCGGGGAGGTCCCCGGACTCACCGTCTCCCGGCCGACGCTGGAGGACGTGTACCTGGAAATGATCGGCGGCGGCGAGGCCGCGGCAGGAGGGGCGGCATGAAGGCGGTTCGGCTGGGCCTGGCCCACGGCGCACTGGAGATCAAGCAGTTCCTCCGCACCAAGGAGGCCGTGGTCTTCACGATGCTCTTCCCGGTGATTCTGATCGTGATCTTCGGCTCGGTCTTCAAAGACACGATCGCGCCCGGGGTGACCTTCAGCCAGTACTTCGTCACCGGCATGCTCGCGTCGGGCCTGCTGGTGACCGGCTTCCAGAGCCTGGCCATCCAGATCCCGATCGAGCGGGACCGCGGCGTCCTCAAACGCCTGCGCGGCACCCCGATGCCCCGCAGCGCCTACTTCGCCGGCAAGGTGCTGATGGTGCTGGCCATCGGGGCGGCCGAGACAGCCATCCTGCTGGGCGTGGCGGTCGCGCTGTACGGCGTCACGCTGCCGTCCGAACCGGCCCGCTGGTTCACCTTCGGCTGGGTGAGCCTGCTCGGGATCACCGCCTGCACGCTGTGCGGGATCGCGTTCTCCTCGGTGGCCCGGACCGGGCGCAGCGCCCCGGCGATCGTCACGCCGGTGGCGCTGGTGCTGCAGTTCACCAGCGGGGTCTTCTTCGTCTTCACCAACCTGCCGAGCTGGATGCAGGGCTTCGCGTCGATCTTCCCGCTCAAGTGGATGTGCCAGGGCATGCGTTCGGTCTTCCTGCCCGACTCGTTCGCGGCCAACGAGGCGTCGCACTCCTGGCAACTGGGTACCGTCGCGCTGGTGCTGGCTGCCTGGTGCGTGGGTGGCCTGCTGCTGTGCCTGCTCACGTTCCGCTGGACCGACCGGCGCGAGGGTTGAGCCCCGAGGTTGGCGGGCGGCCGGGTGCCACCTGGGCGCCATGCTGACGGATCACGAGGCACCGGTGACGATGACCGGTACCGCGCCTGCGCGCCATCGCGTGCCGGGGGGTCAGTTCGTGCTGCACCTCGCAGTACTGGCTGGCATGGCCGCCCTCGCATCCACGTACCACCGGGCATGGGTACCGCCGCTGCTGCTCGTCGCGTTGGTCGGCTACGCGATGGTGCACCACGTGCTGTTCGGGGCGCACCGGTTCGTCGTCACGCTCGATGAGTCCCGCCTGCGGCTGGGAAGATTCGGCACCGTACCGCTCAACCGGCCACCAACCCTCGGTCTGTGGCACCAGACCTGGACCGGCACCAGTCTGGGCACGGTGCTGTACGTGACCACTGACCTGAACCGGACTCTGCGCATCGGGGGCTCCGGCCACTACCTGGCGCCCGATGCGGCTACCGGACCGGCCGCCACCTCGGTGGAGATCACCTTGCCGGCGAAGGCTTTCGCGCGGATCCTCGCCGCGCATCCGGTGGGCCAGCCGGCCACGGTGGGCGCTCCGGCGGCCGCGACGCCGCCGGTCAGGGTGGAGCTGTTCGACCGGCCCGGCCGGGGATCCGGGCTGTGGCAGATCGTAGTGCCTATCCTGGTACTCCAGGTCGCGGGCATGTTCTTCGGCGGCTGTGCCTTCGCGGTGATGCTGACAGCCGGACCTGAGGCCGGCATCGTGGCGAGCTACGCGGCCGGGGTCGCCACCCTGGCCGCGGTCGGCGCGACGATCTGGTGGTTCGGCTTGCGGCGCCGACCCTCGCCAGCCCGGTTCCTCGAATTCGACGGGCGGCTGGTCACCATCCGGGACCGAACCGGCCGGGCGCTGGCCACCGGCCAACCGACCTGGCAGGCGCGCCGGTACGTGAGCGGGGGCAACCGCACCCACCCCAGAGCGCGCCACGTGTACCCGGCGATCATGCTCACGCTGCCGCCGGAGCGGCCCATCAGTGTGACCATCCTCAACCCGCAGTACGCCTGGAGCCACCAGGTTCGCCGCAGCTGGGCGCCCCGCTACCTGGTCGGTGAGCCCGACTGGCCGCGGCTGCTCGCCGCGCTGGGTCCGATCCGACGCTCCCCATGACCGACCTTGTTCGGACGCTCCACGGTACCGGCTGCGCCGTCCACAAGGGACAGTCGTCCCCGGACCTGCTCAGTACTGGTAGAAGCCGCGGCCGGTCTTGCGGCCGAGCTCGCCCGCGGCGGCCATCCGGACCAGCAGCTCCGGCGGGAAGAACTTCGGGTCCGCGGTGTCCGCGTAGATGTTGCGGGTGGCGTCGAGCAGGATGTCCACACCAGTGAGGTCGGTGGTCGCCAACGGGCCCATTGCGTGGCCGAAGCCCAGCCTGCAGGCGATGTCGAGGTCCTCCGCCGACACCACACCGGTCTCCACGAGTTTGATCGCCTCGTTGGCCAGCGCGCAGATCAGCCGGGTGGTGACGAAGCCGGCGACGTCGCGGTTGACCACGATGCAGGTCTTGCCGATCTCCTCGGCGAACGCCTTCGCCCTGTCGAGCGCCTCGTCGGAGGTCTTCAACCCGCGGACCAGCTCGCAGAGCTTCATCATCGGTACCGGCGAGAAGAAGTGCGTGCCCACCACGGACTCGGGGCGCGCCGTCGCGGCGGCGATCTGCGTGATCGGCAGCGCCGAGGTGTTGGTGGCCAGCACCGCCTCGGCCTTGCAGATCCGGTCGAGAACGCGGAACAGTTCCTGCTTGATGTCGAGCCGCTCGAAGACCGCCTCGACGACGATGTCGGCGTCGGCCGCCGCCTCGATGTCGGCGGTCGGGGGGATCCTGCCCAGCGCCTCTTCGGCCCGCTCGGCGGAGATGGTGCCCTTGGCTGCCTGCTTCTCCAGCGAGGTCCGGATACCGGAGAGGCCGCGCTGGGCCGCCGCGTCTTCAAGGTCACGGAGCACGACGCTCCAGCCGGCCTGTGCGGCCACCTGAGCGATACCCGAACCCATCAGACCGGCGCCAATGACCGCGAGTCGACCTGCCATCTAACTTCTTCCCTTCCTCCTGAACGAACGCTAAGGCGTCGGATGCACCCTAACCGCACCCGACGGAGGGACTGTCGGCAGGTCCGGACCACCCAACCGGCCGACCGCAAGGCGTAGTTGCATTGTGGCAGACTGTGATGGTGCCCCTCATGAGCAGCGTGTACGTCCTGGGCCCTGCGCTTGCGCTCGGCGCTGCGGCCGGTCTGGGCGCGTCACTGCGCCGACTCTTCACCTCCGAGCCGGACACCGCGCCCCGCCGAGCCCCCCCCGCCGCCGTCGACGACTACGGGCTGCTGCGCAGTGTCGCGTACGTCGAGGATCTCGACACGGCGCACTCGGTACGCGCACTGCTCAAGGCGGGGCGGGTCCGCTCCACCGTCAGTACCGGGCGCGACGGACTGGTCCGGGTACTGGTCTTCCCCGGCGAGTACGACCGCGCCCGCCGCCTCGTCAGCTGGGTACTGTAGTCGAGCTGGATCAACACCTGTCGACACCACAGCCCGGTAGTCGGTCCAGAGGACCGCCTGAGCTACAGAGCGCGATTCGGGGGCTGCGCCCACAGGACGCCCTCCACTACAGTGGCCCGCAGGCGGCGAGGGATGCACCACGTCCCGCAGCCTTCCCGGCGGGAGGACTGACGAGATGACAACCGTAGAGACTGACGCGCTTCGTAAGGTAGCGACCGCCTTCCGGAAGTACGCCGACGATCTGAACGGTGACGTAACCGGTTCGATTCCACAATGCTCAATACCCTCCAGTTCCGTTCCGTGGCCGGACTTCGGACTGGAAGAGACCTACTCCAAGGCCTACAGCACTGCAGAACTCGCCTGTCGCGGGATGCCGATACCTTCGCAGCTATCGGCAGCGCGCTGGTGCTCGTCGCGAACCACTATGACGGCCAGGAAGCAGAGAACGCCAAGGCATTTGGCGGAAAGCCGATTCCGACCCCGGTCTTCCCGGCTCCTCACGAGATGCCGACATCGCAGAGCACCGCGGAAGCGATAAGGTCCGGAATAGGAATCACCGCGGAAGTCGCCCTGGTGGAGTATCTCACTTATACCCTGTTTGCTGCTGCCGCCATTGTGCCCGCGATGATCGTGCACTATGCCGGCATACCCTGCATGATGATGCTCCGCGATCCGGTGCCGTACTTCCAAGCATCCGCAGGTTGGGGCGAGATCGAGAAGCATGTCTCGCTGGCTCAGGGCCAGGTTATCGGTCTCTCCACCATCGTCACGCGGGCGGAGTGGGAAGGAGACGGGGCCGACGCATTCACCAACTATGTCAGCAACCGACTGTCCAACGAACTGTCGGCGTTGAACGGTCTGGTCAGTTCCCTGAAGACCAACACCCTCGATGTAGCAGGAGCCATGACCGCCGCACTCAGCTCATACCTCGTTCTGACCGGCATCGCGTGCGTAGTATTGGAAACTGCAGGCGCTGACCCCGAGCCCATAAGCCGGCAGACGATCGGGTGGGCTGCGGCGGTGGGCTACGTTGGAGAGGCATTGACGCTGATCTTCGAGCTCGGCGGCACGCTGGCGCATGCGGCGAGCGCCAACAGTTCCATTGAGAGTGCGCTGCGCACGCTGCGCGGCTGGCTGGGCGACGAGACCGACAAGCTGACGGTGCAGTCGGCAGCCCTGACCCCGAAAGAAATGACCCAGATCCAGACCTGGGAAAGCGGTGGCTGGAAGAATCCGAAGCTGGCCTGAGGACGGTTGTCATGTTGCGTGTGCATAGGAGGGGCCTCCTAGTGGTCGGTGCCCTCAGCCTGTCGACCGTGTCGGTGTGCATTACGGTGGCCGCGTTGAATAGCGACGGACGACTGTGGGGGTATTCGAGGTGGCTTGCCGGCATCCTGGCGGTGTCCGCGCTCGCGCTGGCGTCATACATGCAATTCGGCCGGGGCCTCTGGACCGATGCGGAGACTCTGCGGAGAGCCGGTCCGTGGCGGCTGAAGTGGGTCATGGTGTGTTTGACTATGATTCCCGCCATCCTGACCATGAGACTATTGTTGAGCTATTGGACCTACTGGGACAGGTGACCCTTGATGCACGAAGCTCTGGAGACATTCCTGGCAGCAGGCGAAAGGCTTCACCGGAGTTCTGACGCGGCAGCGACCCGCCGGCTCCACGATGCCGCCGAGGAGCTGCACCGGGGCATGCAGGCACTGTTGGAGGAGAGCGTGACCGCCACCGACCAGGGTGGCCACGTCGACGCCACGGTAAGTCTCTCCGGCAGGCTCGGCAGCCTGCACATCTCCGCGTACGCGATGCGGGATCTGGACGCGAAGGCCCTCGGTGCCGCATGTCAGAGCGCAATCACGGCAGCCCGCTCCGCAGCCGTCAATACGTTCAAAGAACGGGTGGGCGATTTCCCGGCGCACCTCATGAACCAGGATCCGGAGTCACTGGTTCGTCGCGCCTACCGTTGACGCTCGACAGCCCGGCCACACGTAGGTGATACGCGAGGAGGGCCCCAGTGAACGCTGACCTGCACGCTCGACTCCGTCAGTTGACGGACAACCATGCCGCATTTCAACAGCAGGTTGCCGCGGCGATTCAAGCGGCTCGTGATGAAGACTTCGTTGGCACCGCGCTGGATGGCGGAGTAACCGTGACCGTGAGTGGTTTCGGTGCCCTACGGTCCATTGAGATCGGCACCATGACGAAGCGTGGGCACGACAACGCCACGCTCGGGGATGCCGTCGTCGATGCGGTGCATCGTGCCGAGGCGAACGCCCGGTCGGCCGTCCGCGACCGGATCTCGGCGGTGCTGCACGAGAGCGGGATTGCCGACCTCGTCGATGCTGAGCGGCTTCAGCGCCTCTTCTGAACCGGGTGACCGATGAGCGGCAACGTGACCGGACCCGGGGAGGTACGGCGGGTTCGCCGGTCAGTCGGAGCGCTCGAACGGTAAGGATGCGTCGGGCGCTGGTACCCGCTCCACGGTGACGCCGAGCCCGCGCAGGTCGGCGACGAAGTTCGGGTACCCGCGGTCAATGTGATCGACTCCGCTGATCTCGGTGACCCCCTCGGCGCACAGCCCCGCGATCACGAGTCCCGCACCCGCGCGGATGTCGGTCGCGCGCACCGGCGCGCCGGAGAGGCGCTCCCGGCCGCGTACCACCGCGTGGTGGCCGTCGGTGCGGATGTCCGCGCTGAGCCGGGACATCTCATTGACGAACATGAACCGGCCGTCGAAGATGTTCTCGGTGATCAATGAGGCGCCGTCACTCACCGAGGCCAGCCCGATCGCCATCGGCAGCAGGTCGGTCGCGAAGCCCGGAAACGGCAGCGGGACGACATCGACAGCGGTCGGGCGGCGCTGCATGCGTACCCGGAACTCCTCCTCCGCCGAGTCGATCTGGGCGCCGGCGGTCAGCAGCTTGTCCAGCGCGATCTCCAGGAAGGCCGGGTCGACCCCCCGCACGGTGACGTCCCCCCGGGTCATGGCCGCGCCGAAGGCCCAGGTTCCGGCCACGATCCGATCGCCGACGGTACGGTGCGAGACCGGCCGGAGCTCCGGTACCCCCTCGACGATCAGCCGTGAGTCGCCCACGCCGGAGATCTGGGCGCCCATCTCGATGAGCATCCGGCAGATGTCGACGATCTCCGGCTCGCGGGCCGCGTTGTCGATCTCCGTGACGCCCTTGGCCAACACCGCGGCCATCAGCAGGTTCTCGGTGGCGCCGACGCTGGGGAAGTCGAGCCAGATCGTGGCGCCGTGCAGCTGCGGCGCGGTGGCGATCACGAAGCCGTGCTCGCTGGTGATCTCAGCACCCATCCGCTGCAACCCGGCAACGTGCATGTCCAGCCCGCGTGAGCCGATCGCGTCGCCGCCCGGGTGCGCGACCCGGGCCCGCCCGCAGCGGGCCACCAACGGCCCCAGTACGCAGATCGAGGCGCGCAGCCGACGGACCAGGTCGTAGTCGGCCTCGCTGCCCAGCTCCTCGGGCACCTCGATGATGACCCGGTCGTCGTCGAGCTCGACCGCGCAGCCCAGCCGCCGCAACACTTCGGCCATGATCGCGATATCGGTGATCTCCGGTACGTTGCTGAGCACCGTACGGCCCGGGGCCAGCAGCGCCGCCGCCATCAGCTTGAGCGCGGAGTTCTTCGCGCCGACCACGGAAACCTCGCCGGCCAGCCGCGCTCCGCCCACCACCCGGATCAGTTCCACGTCGGCCATCGTAGGCCGCAACCGGGGCGTCTGCCGCGCCGGCCGTAGGGTGTGCCCATGGCTGTGCACCTGACCCGCATCTACACCAGAACAGGCGACGACGGCAGCACCGGGCTCGGTGACTTCTCCCGGACACCCAAGACCGATCCGCGGATCGCGGCCTTCGCCGACGTGGACGAGTGCAACGCCGCGCTCGGCGTTGCACTCGCGCTCGGCGGGCTCGCCGACGACATCCGGGAGGTGCTCACCGTGGTGCAGAACGACCTCTTCGACGTCGGCGCCGACCTGTGCAACCCGATCGTGCCCGAGCCGCAGTACCCGCCGCTGCGCGTGGCGCAGGAGTACATCACCCGGCTTGAGGGCTGGTGCGACGCGTACAACGAACGACTGTCCAAACTGGACTCGTTCATCCTCCCCGGCGGTACCCCCGGCGCGGCGCTGCTGCACGTGGCGCGCACCATCGCCCGGCGCGCGGAGCGCTCGACCTGGGCGCTGCTCGATGTCGACCCGGAGCGCTCGAACCTGCTCACCGCGAAGTACCTCAACCGCCTGTCCGATCTGCTCTTCATCCTGTCCCGGGTCGCCAACCCCGACGGCGACGTGAAGTGGATCCCCGGCGCCCAACGCCACACCTGAGCGAAGAGGGCGGTCAGCGGGCGGCGAGGTAGGGCGAGACGGCTCCGGGTGGGGCGGACTCGATCCAGGACAGGAAGCCGTTCAGCGCGCCCTGCGCCATCGCGATCTCGATCGGTGCCTGGTGGTTGCTGCACTGCACGACCAGCCAGTCGGCGGGCAGCACCAGCCGCTCCGGCCCTGCGGGAGCGCGCCGACCCTGCACCACCAGCCCGTTGCGGGACAGCACCCGGCGGGGCCGGGGGGCGAAGCTGAAGATGCGGTACCACCGCAGTTCGTCACCGGCGAACCGGCCGAGCCCCGATGACCACCCACGCCCGGAGACCCGGGTCGACAGGCGCAGGCTCAACTCGATCGTGCCACGGCCGCGGGAGAGGAACCCGCGGCGGGCGAAGAGCAGACCCAGGATGACAAGCAGAACGAGCACGCCGACTCCGATGAACCCAAAGATCTTCATCGGGTGGCCTGGGGCTCAGTGACCGCTGCGGTCCACGACGGCCGGTACGCACTCCTCGGCGAGCACCGTGGCGCCAGCCTCGGTCACCGAAAGGAAGCCGCCGGTCACGTCGTATGCCAGCTCGTCGCCGTCCCGCTTGATCCGGATCTGGCTCGGCTCGGCGAGCTGGCCCAGTAACGGCGCGTGCCCGGGCAGGATGCCGAGCTCGCCCTCGGTGGTCCGGGCAACGAGCATGTCGGCCGCACCGGACCAGACCTTCTGCTCGACTGCCACCAGATCAACGTGCAACTGCCGCGTCACGCTCGCTCCTTACGCGGTCGACGGAATCAACCGAGTGTAGACAACACCCGACGACGAAACGCCTGAGGGGGAGTCGGCAGCCGCCGGCTCCCCCTCAGCACGTCACAGTCGAACTACTTCATCAGCTCGTGCGCGTTCTGCTCCAGATCCTCCAGGCCACCGCACATGAAGAAAGCCTGCTCCGGGAAGTGGTCGTACTCCCCCTCGCTGATCTTCTTGAAGGCCTCGACGGTCTCCTTGACCGGCACCGTCGAGCCCTTGACGCCGGTGAACTGCTCCGCCGCATAAGTGTTCTGTGAGAGGAAGCGCTCGATCCGCCGGGCCCGGTTGACCGTGACCTTGTCCTCCTCGGAGAGTTCGTCCATACCGAGGATGGCGATGATGTCCTGCAGGTCCTTGTACTTCTGCAGGATCCGCTGCACCTCGCGGGCCACGTTGTAGTGCTCCACGCCGACGTACTCCGGCGCCAGAATCCGCGAGGTCGAGGCCAGCGGGTCCACGGCCGGGTAGATGCCCTTGTCCGAGATCGACCGTTCGAGGTTGGTGGTCGCGTCCAGGTGGGGGAAGGTGGTGTGCGGCGCCGGGTCGGGGTAGCCGTCGGCGGGCACGTAGATCGCCTGCAGCGACGTGATCGCGCGGCCCTTGACCGAGGTGATCCGCTCCTGCAGTTGGCCCATCTCGTCAGCCAGGGTGGGTTGGTACCCCACGGCCGACGGCATCCGGCCGAGCAGCGTGGAGACCTCGGAACCGGCCTGGGTGAACCGGAAGATGTTGTCGATGAAGAGCAGCACCTCCTGGTTCTTGACGTCGCGGAAGTACTCCGCCATGGTCAGCGCGGCCAGCGCCACCCGCAGCCGGGTACCCGGCGGCTCGTCCATCTGGCCGAAGACCAGCGCGGTCCGGCCAATGACGTTGGACTCGGTCATTTCCTTGATCAGGTCGTTGCCCTCGCGGGTCCGCTCCCCGACGCCGGCGAAGACCGAGGTGCCACCGAAGTTCCGGGCCACCCGGATGATCATCTCCTGGATGAGCACAGTCTTGCCCACGCCCGCGCCACCGAAAAGGCCGATCTTGCCACCCTTGACGTACGGGGCGAGCAGGTCGAGCACCTTGATGCCGGTCTCCAGCATCTCGGTCTTCGGCTCCAGGTCGGCGAAGGCCGGTGCGTGCCGGTGGATCGGCCAGCGCTCGGTGATCTCCAGCTTCGACTCGTCGTCG
>OBEQ010453197.1_pt1 | contig 87224 bp, 83 predicted proteins | sample 1670901 | NCBI WGS metagenome assembly OBEQ01 (sample SAMEA104232315, study PRJEB22302) | groundwater metagenome | biome: forest; feature: aquifer; material: groundwater | place: USA | collected 2011-08-07 | depth 5.4 m | reverse complement strand
TTAACGTTAAGAGCACACAGAAGTAGCCCAACTCCCGTAATAAACACGGTTAGCAACAAGAAACCAACCACGTAGTTTACCCAAAAGACCCAAGTGGTGGGAACTTTATATATCACCAGCATAAGAATTAGCAATGTTGATGAAACGCAAAAGTCTAGTATTATTCCAGATAATGATGCTATTGGAACAATAATTTTAGGGAAATATACCTTTTTGATAATACTTTCATTTACAATCAGACTGCCGCTGGTAACGGTCAGAGCATTTGAAAAATAAGTCCAATAGACTAGTCCGATATATACAAACACGGGATAAGGGAGTTTCTCATGAGACAAAGGTGTGAATTTTCCAAACAACAATGTAAAGATTGCGGTCGTGATTAGAGGCTGAAAAATTACCCATCCAATTCCCAGAAGTGTTTGTTTGTATCTAATTCTGATGTCTCGCAAAGAAAGAATTATATATAGATCTTTGAAATTCAAAATTTCCTTAATATAAGAAACATCAATTATTTGTGTATCTGGCCTAATGACAGTAGATTGTCTATCGTTCATAGTTTGCTTGGTTGTTTTTGCAAAAGTTTAGTTAACGTTTTTTTATCAATTGAATATAGATTTTGCGATATTCTTTGTGAGTTGCAGACGATTTCGTTATTTAACGTGCGCTGCTTGACTGTGTGAGGATATCTAGTCACTTCATTTCTACCAGAATCCATTTCTCTTAAGAGGTTATTTATCTTATCTTTTTCTATGCATTCTATAGCAGATGCCACATATAAACTTTCGGATTTTGATTGTTCAATTTGTTGATAAGTGAAGTCATTATTAGTGCTAATATCGAATCTTATAGGTAGGCAGTTGACAAAAAAATCCAGAGGGTGGTCGTAATACGGAAGCCATAAAAGCTCTGGGTCAAACACAAATATTCTAACTTTTTCATTTGACGGTTCGCCGCAAAATTCAATTAAATCAAATGTTTTAGGATTCATGTATTCTAGCCACTTGGAAATAGACATCTTTCTAAAAGAGTAATCTTTCTCTATTTGAGGAGTGAACTCTTGGCTGTAAACGAACCTTATTGTATTTGATATCTGAAGGGGTACAAAAATTGTTACAAAGACCAGATGCAATATTTTAACGGATCTTTCAAATATATTTTTAGCTGACATGAACAGGGCCAGGACGATTATTATTCCCCCCAAGAAAACCCAATGGAAATAATATCTAATTATAAATGAATTTAGTAGTTTGACCCCCAAAATTTCTATTAACCATAACAACGTTAGGGTGATAACTCCAAATTTGTTACGATGTTTTAATAAAAAAACAGACAATAATCCTGTGATAAGAACGGCTGGTAAAAATTTGCTTCCGTAGAAAATTTCAATTAGGAACTCTTTCCAATTGTTGATTGATATCTGATTTGTCCATCCAGTAAAGAAATTGGAAACCCCTGTTCCAAATGGGTATATAGGATTACTATACTTGATTAGATTGTTGACTAACCAATAACCACCTGATATTACAAAGATAACAGAACACAAAACAGCTACCTTTATGGTTTTTTTGTTTAATTCGGGTTTAAGCTTAGGTATCCAATAAGCGCACGAGATCAAAGATATTGAGACCAACGATACTAGAGATGAGTATTTAAATCCTAATGCTATACCTAGAAAAACAAATGACGGAAATAATTCATCTATTTCCCGATTGACATATGAAAGTATTGCAGACAATGTTGCGACAAGAACTGCAAACCCTGTCGCCATATCGACAAATCCCGAGGTGCCCATAGAAGGTAAGTTTGAAGCCAGATACGGAGATATTAGCAACCAAACAATTTGGGAATTTCTTCCAGATAATTTGTTTAGGAATGAACCAATAGAAATCAACCCACTTATGACAATCGATAAATTTACCATCCTGGCAACTGAATAAGATTTTGTCAGGGCAAAACTAATTCTATAGATATTGTCTAATCCTTGAGGAATTTTTGCATAGAGATCATCGCGCTTTTGAAATTCTTCGAAGGTAGAGGTTATTTGAGAAGGAGAATAGTAGTGGTAGCCTATTTCGTCTGCAAAATATGGAGGCAGGGAAACTTTTATAAATATAGCAATGAACAGAGGTATTCCGGATATGAACAGGGCTATATTTTCTTTTAAAAAAGATATAAATCCTTTTATGTTTTTTTGCCTTATATATTTTTTACTCAGGGGAATAACCAACATAAAAAAGATTGTCCATATTTCTTTAGGTTTAAATTGTGCCCAATCCTTTAGAAGCCACCACAGAAATGAGAACACAGACATTCCAACAACCCAATCAAAAGCACGAGATTCTTTCGGCAATTTAGATATTCTAGCTATTGAAGAGCCAATCACATCCCACCCAAGGATGAGGACGGACAATATTATTAGATCATATATTCCTGTTGGATGATAAAAATCGTAAATACTCATAATTCATTATCCATTTGTGAATTTAGACACCTCTCGTTGCATAAATATATCCTATATTTGTCTCAATAGGATGGCTGGCTAACTCAACGTGAAACCCGTTTTGATGAAATTTCTCCACCAATTGAGAATGATGGCCGTAATTACCATCATGATATTCCATCGAAATTACTTTTATTTTTAAAAATAATTCAGAAGACAAGTTTTCAAATATATTGTATTCAGAGCCTTCACAGTCCATTTTTAGTAAATCTATATATTTGATTTTTTTTCTAGATATAATTTTTTCTAAGGTTGTTGTTTCCACCCTGATAATGGCAGACCGCTTTTTTGAAGGTGGATATAGACTTCTAAGTCCCCCGGGGCCGGGGTCATATAGAGTATGGTATCCGTTTTTCCCAAATATTGCTTTATTTATAGATTCAATATTATGAATCGGGTTTTCTTTAATATTCTTCTTTAATAGCAAGAAGGTCTCAACCGAAGGTTCTATTGCTATCACTCGTGCTGTTGGAAAATCTATCGCAGCTTTTATTGAAAAACTGCCAATATTTGACCCAATGTCCAATATCACTTTGGGATTTTTCATTTTATTTAATCTATATACATCTTCTTTCCAGATTTCATAAAACATCAGTGAGTCCAAAAAATGCATCAAATGAAACTTATGACCTGTTTTAAGAGATAATGAAAACTCCTTCTTGTCTGGCTTGAGTCCCAGGAAACGATAAATAACTTCGTACCAATTGTTGAATAAAAACGGTAGTTGTATTCCTGCCGATAGTCCATACAAGATTAATTTCTCAAACTTTGACTTGTTCCTTGGGAAAACGTTACTCCCCCCTCTTAGCTTCATATAAATGATGAAAAGTTTGTACAAAATCCCTGTTTTAAAATCTTCGGGGAGTCCTTCGACCAGTTTCTGATATGAGCGCCACTTCAGCATTTGGTTGACTTCGAGGGTAGTTGAGCTTCCCCAATGATAACGAAAATTGACTAATTGCTTAGGAACAATTCTGATTGGACCTTTTGAAAGGACTTTAGAGAAGATATCCCAGTCTTCTCCTCCGCGTCTGAATTTATAATCAAACTTCACATTTTTTATCACGCTTTTTCTAAAGACTACATGTGATATTTGGAGTAGGTAAAATCCTGATTTGGGAAGATTTCCGTCTTTAAATATTATAATGGGATACAGAACCAAATCTTTAATAATATTGAAGGATGTGATCAGTACTTTATCTTTTAAGGGGAACTTTTCAAAAATCGGATGAGATAGACTTACAGTCGCCGTGGTACCATTAAACTTATCTAGGATATCTATTGAATATTTAAGGAAATCTTTTTCCCAAACATCGTCAGAATCTAAGAAAGCTATATATTTACCCTTGGCATGCTTAAGGCCTGTGTTTCTTTTCCCTCCTGGTCCTTCCTTGTCAGCGTTTGTGAAAATCTTTGTTTTCGGGAATAATTTCTTGATTTTACTCCCCATTGCCTCAGGTTCCATCTTCTCCTTTATTACCAGTACTTCTATCTTTTCCTCGTTATATATGGTTTGTTTAAACACCGAGTCGATGGCTTCAGTTGCCAAATCGAACCTTTTGTAAACGGGTACAATGACAGTTATTAGTGGATTTTTATGTTTCATTGTGTTTTATTTTAATAGAAGTTTTGGTACTTGAGAGTATCTTTTCTAAACGTGCAATGTCCTCAAGAGAGCTTAGATCTTCCAAAAACGGGCCAACTGTAACAACGGGGACAACTTTGTGCTCTTTGACGAATTGATTCAATAACGATGTAAAGAAATATTCTCCAGTTGAACTAGGGAAAGCTGGATAATAAAAAATTTTATCATTTAGAACCATGACTCCTCCTACTGCCAATCTAGAAGCAGGATGTTCTGGCTTTTCTACAATTTCACCAATACTCCCGTCTGATTTTAAAGAGACTATTCCATGCTTTTGTGGAGTCTTCGATTCAAACACCAACACAGACAATTCTTTTTTTAGACAGTTAGATACATCTTGAGGAAGAGGAAATAGATCGCCAAACATAAACAAAAATCTCTCTTGGTAATTAATAAATGGTTTTGCTGATAAAACACTATAAGCATTGCCTCTATCAGATCCTTCTGTTATATAAACTCTTTTGCCAAAATGTTTTTTTCCAAGATAATCTTTAATCTGACCCCCGAGATATTTGACTATTACAACAACCTCCGTTATTTCATCTGGAAGGGAGGAAAAGATGTAATCTATCGTCGGTAGGCCATTGACTTCTATTAATGATTTTGGTGTAGCGAGGGTTAGTGGGTGCATTCTCTTGCCTTCACCAGCCGCGGCAATTATCGCTTTCATTTTTATTGCAAATGACTCAGATAAATCAGGACCTATTAATGACTTTCGTTTTCCTTAACTCGCTTTCTGTTTTTTTAAGATATTTAATTGCCTGTGGATATTTTTTGACCCAAGCAAGATATTCTTCAACGTTATTATCAAGCGAGCGAGTCGGTTTCCAGCCTAGTTTTCCGAGTTTACTTATGTCCATTGGTTGGTTTCGGGCTGTACGAAGACGGTAAATACTTTCAAGAATAGGCTCAAATTTAACGTTGGCTTTATGACAAACTAATTTTGCTAAATCATATACCTTGGTTGTTCTACCACTTCCTATGTTGAATATTTCATAATCTGCTCGTTTATCTTTGAGGACTACAAGATGGGCTTCGACTAAATCGTGCACATTTACGAAATCCCTGGTCTGATTTCCATCTTCGTGCATCCTAATGGGTTGCCCAGAAAGTGCCAAGACAGAGAATTCACGCAGGGCTCCGGAATAGAAATGGAAAATAGATTGACGTGATCCATGGACAATGGAATATCGTAGAGCCACAGATGGAATTTTATAGATTTTACCTAATGTAATTGCAAGTTTTTCTGCAGCAAGTTTTGAAATTCCATAGGGAATACATGGTCTAGGCTCGTCTATTTCTTTTTGGGGCACGACCTTAACAATTTTGCCGTCTTTGGGGCAAATCACTTCCCACTTATGGCTCTTGAGTTGTTCCTCGGAACGAGACTCAGGATAGAACATACCATGACTGGAGCATTTATATTTACCTTCCCCATAGACTGATTGTGATGAAGTGACAATAATCTTTTTAACTCGTATCTTTTTCTCCAGGATTACTTCGTACAGAAGAGCTGTACTTTCGGTGTTTGACTTGAAGAACGTGCTGAAATCCATATGATAATCCATATAGGCGGCAAGATGGAAAACATAATCAACTCTTTTAAGACATCTTTCCCAGTCTTTCTTGTTTCTTACATCTCCTTTTATATATTCAGCTTTCTTATTGAACCATTCGGGAAGTTTGCCATCGTGAGTCGGAGGAGCTAGATTATCAAGCACGCGGACTTTATAACCGTTTCCAACTAATGCATCTACAAGATGCGAACCTATAAACCCAGCACCACCTGTAACCAAAACAATTTCTTTTAAAGATAAATTTACTTTTCGTTTCATTTGTTTTTATAAATTTTTTCAATAATCTTCAATGTATTGTAGGCTTCTGCTCCCGAAGGAATAGGAATTCTTTTTTGTTCTATAGCGCTTATGAATTCTTTTAATTCCAGAACTAGCGAGTTGTCAGCGTCCGGATTGCAGGTTATGATGGTTTCTTCGCAAGAGTCTGTGAAATCTTCATTTCTTTTTCCAATTGTAATTTTTTCGGTTCCACCGTATCTTCTACCTAGACCCTCTATGCTAACATAGCCGTTTGTGCCATAAACTTCAAAATTGTGAATCGGCTTCCATTGGGTCAAACTTACATGAATTGATGCGAGTTTCTTTTTGTTTTTTAGTAGAACAAATGCGTTGTCGTCCACTTTGGAGTTCCAAAAAGTATCCTGTGCAAACCCTTTGACTTCCTGGGGTATACCTATAAAGGAGCAAGCAAGTTCTATCATGTGCACACCTTGATCAATAAGTTCCCCCCCTCCACTGACTTTTTTGTTCATTCTCCATTCTTTTTCATAGCCAATTCTGCCGCCAAACCCATACCTAGCTCTTACAAAAATCACTTCACCAATCCTTGATGCGTTTACAGCCTCTCTAGCTTTTATATAAGCTTCATGAAAACGGTGATTGAATCCGACCATATAACAAAGATTGTTTTTTCTTGACAATTTAATTGCTTTGAGTACATCCCGAGAACTTGTAGCTCCCGGTTTTTCAGTTAATACGTGCTTTTTATGATTTAATGCACCAAGAGTTGTTTCGGATAGAAACTTATGCGGGGTAACCACCAAGACAACATCTATCTCTTTGTCTTTCATGGAGCTTTGCCACTCCGATAAGGCTATGCAGCCTGGGAAATCCTTTGCAAGTGCTTGCGCTCGAGAAAGATCAGCGTCTATTATTTTTACTAAATTTACCTTTTCTACTTTTTGAATCGCTTTAACCCAACGTTTACCCATCCCTCCAGCTCCGATTAACGCCAAATTATGAATTTTACCAGTCATAGCCTCTGTCCTTTGGTTTTATTCGGCGCACGTTATAGATGTCGGTTGAAGAAATAGTTTTTATATGGCTTGGAAATTCCGACCAATTATCATAAACAGCGCTAAGGACTTTACCTGATAATTTCCTTCCTTTTTTTGAAGCCAAGAAGAGAACCAAATCCGTTGCCCTTCGCGGTGAGACTCCTCCCTCTTTTTTCTGTTTTAACGATTTTTCGTAAAAGTTCTTACCTGATTTTTTAGGGCCAGCGATTAAGACTTTTTCTAGGAATTGGGAATTTACCGCACCAGGAGCTATCGCATTTACTGAGATGTTAAATTCTTTTAACTCTGAGGCTATGCTCTCTGTAAACCTAACTATCGCACCTTTTGAGGAACTATATGCAGTGAAATTTGGAAAAGGACCATCGCCACCTCCAGAGAAATTTATGATGCAACCCGATTCTCTTTTTTTCATTAGAGGAATAACCATCTGAGTCATAAATACTGTTCCGAATACATTTACTGCAAATGTATCAAGCCATTCTTTAGTATCATTTGATTCTAATGGGCCAATCGGTCCGTATACTCCTGCAGCATTTATAAGAACATCTACTTGGTTATAAAAGATCGTTTTGATATATTTCTTTAGATCCTTGTAGTTTTTTATATTTGTCACGTCGAGTTTGATACTCTCAATACTTCCAGCCACTTGAGATAGTTCTTTTGTAGCCTGTTTAAGTTTACTGGCATTTCTTCCTATAATTAATACTTTTGCCCCTAATCCAAGAAATCCTGCAGCTATTGTTTTCCCTATCTCCCCTGCGCCTCCAGAAATTATTACGTTCCGATTTTCTATACTATTCATTTAATTATCTTCCTATGCCCATGTAATAAATGTTGTTCTTTTTGATTTCATTTTCTTGAGTATAGAGAAAATTTCTAGCGTCAAAAATTATTTTAGGCGACTTCATCCTACTTGATAACTTGGAAAAATCAATATTCTTTAGATCTTCCCAAGGAGTGATTATTACTATCACATGGCAACCCAGGGAAGAATCATATATGTTTTTTGCAATTGATAATTTGGCACTGCCCATAGTTTTCTTGATCTCCCCTTCTAGCGCCATGGGGTCATAGATAATGATTTGTGCACCTTTCTTGCTAATTTCTTTAATTATCTCAACTGCCAATGACCTTCTTAGCGTACTGGTTCCAGATTTGTAGGTTATGCCCCAAAAACATATAGATTTGCCTTTAAAAATTTTGAGCCTCTTCAAAATTCGTTCATAGACCAGGGTTTTTCTAGATATATTTTTTCTGAATACAGAGTTTATAACCGGAAGTTTGGCATGATTTTCTTTGGCTATTTTTAACAGATACTGAAGATCTCTACCCAACGTTCCCCCTGAAAACCCAACACTGGCGTCAAGATATGCTTTTGAGCCTATGCGCGAATCCGCCTTTAGGGCCCGGGAGACGTCTATAACATCTGCTCCTGATTTCTCACAGACATCCGCAATATCGTAGATAAAACTTAGAGATGTGGCAAGGAAAGCGTTGGTTGCATGCTTAACCATCTCAGCCGACACGACGCTCATTTTTAAAAATTGAGATTTTATTTTTGATAAAATCGAGCGAACCAGATGGTATGTTTCGGAGTTGTAGGTTCCTATTACAATTCTACCTGCGTTTAAAAAACTATTGACACCTTCCCCGAGACGAAGATTTTCAGGGACATATGCGTATTCAAAATTTATTTTTTTGCCGTTTTGTTTGAGAAATTTGACTATTTTAGAAGAGGAGCCCACTGGAAGCTGACTTGAAATAACAAGAGTTACCTTCTTTACAAGGAAAGGTGCCATCTTTTTCAAAGTAGAAAAAATGATCTGAGTATTTGCAGCATCTGATTTATCTATTGGTGTATCTATCGTTAGCCACACGACGCTACATTTCTTTAGATCATTAAAACTTGATGAATATCTCAATCTACCTTTTTTTATGTTTTTACAAATAATGTTTGAGAGAAGTGGCTCTGTCAAAGGAGGTGTCCCATTGTTTAATTTATCGACAACTTCTGCGTTCTCATCTATCCCTATTACCTGGTGTCCAAGTTCTGCTAGACAGGCTGAATAAATTTCTCCCAGATGCCACATTCCCACCAAACCTATTGTTATCATGTCATTGGATTATCCTATGTCGTTGTATTATTTCAAGTGGAAATTGACACGGAAAAAAAAATGTATAACATGAGGTTCAATGATAATTGCCAGGGCTCCATTTAGAATTCCTTTGGGTGGTGGCGGGACTGACTTACCTTCTTATTACTCTAAGTATGGCGGGAGTCTCATTTCGGTAGCGATAGATAAATACGTACTTGCGACAGCTAATAGACCAATCGTTGATGATTTGATTAGGCTGAAATATTCAAAATCTGAAACAGTTGACAAGCTGGACAAACTGGAGCATAAACTAGTACGCGAAGTCTTAAAACTAATCGGGATAGATTCTTCTATTGAGTTGTCTTGGATGGCTGATGTTCCCGCAGGGACCGGAATGGGAACTTCCGGAAGTTTTCTAGTTGCAACACTTCGTGCATTGCATACTTTGAAAAAGGAAGAGGTAACGGCCAAACAGCTTGCAGAAGAAGCATGTCATATAGAGATGGACCTACTCAAGGAACCTGTCGGTAAACAAGACCAATACATGGCCGCATTTGGAGGAGTAACACAGATGGAAATTGACAGGAGGGGCAATGTCGAGGTTATTCAACCAAAAGTCTCCGTTGAATTTCTGAGAGATCTGGAGAATAGCTTATTGGTTTTCTATACAGGTATTACCCGCTCAAGCGGCCAGATCCTTACAAAACAAAATGCAGCAACTTTAGTTGGCAATAAGGAAGTTATAAATAACTTACATTTTATAAAAGAATTGGGAGCCGAGATCGTAAAAACATTGGAACAGGGCAATATCAGAAGATTTGGTGCCCTGTTAGACGCACACTGGCAACACAAAAGGAAATTGTCTCAGGGAGTTAGTAATAGTTCAATTGATAAATGGTATCAGGAAGCGAGGTACGCAGGTGCGATTGGAGGAAAGTTAATGGGTGCTGGCGGAGGTGGATTCTTAGTTTTTTGTTGCCCAGGAGAAAAGTCCGAGTTAAGGCAAGTGATGAGCAAAGAAGGACTACGGGAGATGTTTATTCATTTTGATCTTGAAGGAGCAAAGGTATTGTTAAATTTCTAATCTGACTGATATTACTTTGTATTTGCAAGGTATTCTTCCCAAGCTTTTTGTGATTGTTGGATAAATTCGTCTGATTTTTGGTGAAACAAGGTTTTCCAAAAAATTTTTGGGGTTACTGTGGTTATGTGGGCACCTGAAATGGAAGCTTCGTAAATGTCGCTTCCTTGTCTGATTGATCCAGCAATGATTTGAGAATCTGAGCCAGTTAGGTTAAGAAGGAGTCTAGTCAATCTAATTTCTTTTCTGGGGTTTCCCCCTCCGTCTTTGATGCGATTAAAAAACAGGGATAAATAATCAGGACCCTTAGCGTTTGATTGATTTCCTGCCATCAGGGCAAGAAGTGCTTGCTCCGAATTCATCAGAGCAGTTACATTGACTTTAATGTTCTCTTTCACAAGTCTTGCAATTATCGCTGTTTCTCTTCCGTCACCAAAAAATGGAACTTTAATTACAACATTTGGCGAAATACTGGCGTATTTCTTCGCTTGCTCCATGAGGCCTGTGACATCATTTTGGCCGGGATTATTTAGTAATTGAATACTTACGGGGAGATCGGGGAATTGTCTAGCTAATTTTTCATAATATTTGATAGGATCTGGATCATTTGAATTCTTGGCCTCTGATGCAACAATTAGAGGATTTGAGGTAATACCATATATAAGACTTGTCTTGTTCATTGCCTCTATTTCTGGAATTTTTGAGGTGTCAGCAAATATTCTAGGAATGCCAATTTCTTTCATGTGATATTTTTCTTTTTATTTTCTTCGTAATTTTTTATCAAACTTTTGAGAGAAAAAATTATTCCATGATGTAATATTACATGAAACCCTTCTATAAGTGGAGTGCCGTAGATTTCTGAACTCGAAGGAACTACAAGACAAGCATCAGCCATTTGTTTCATTGCCCCCCCATCAAATCCAGAAAATCCAATTATCTTAGCTCCCCTGCTTTTTGCCAACTTCATCGCTTGGACCAAATTTTGAGACCAAGGACCTGCAGATCCCGATCCTGACCCCCCGTGAACCGAGAAACCGACTAACGCGTCGTTCTTACCTATCCACGGCTCTAGTTGTTCGGCAAATACAGTACCCCAACCATTGTCGTTCGTCCATGCACTAACTAACGGAATATTGTCTACCAGAGATATGGCTCTAAACCTTTTTTTGCCTTCAACGATTGTGGTTTTTGCCAAATCTGCAGCAAAATGTGTAGCCGTTGATGCCGACCCTCCGCATCCCATTGTGAATATTGTGCCTGAATTTTTCCAAACATTGAACAGAATATCTATTGTCCTCTCCAATTCTTGATCGTCAGAAAAATAAATTGAAGATTTAACAACCTCGAAAAGATATTCTTTAACTGAGAAAGGTGAATTCATTAAAAAGGACAGTCCTTCCTTTCTAAAACTAATACGATCCGGTGTCAAGAAGATTAAATTCTTTGGGGCAAAGGATTTACCAGATGGGTCTTTATTGTCTCAACCAAGAAGAGCCAAATATAGATAAGCGAGAGTGAACTGATGATGAACATTTTTGTCCCCATGCGAGCGTCTGGAATCAATATCAACGCAATAGCACTTACAAGCGAGAGAATGATTGTTATTGGCACCAGAGGAGATCTAATTAACATTCTTGAAAAGAAGTTGTGTCTTCCTTCTATGGTAAATTCTAGGAGCCTTAGTGTGACTAAACTCAAGGCGAGTGTCACAGCAAGAGAGTAAAAAAGGAAAGACAAAGCAAATGAAATGCCTAGAAAGTAACCAAATAAAATCATAAATGAGTAAAGGAAAAGATTGAGCACAGATGGTTTGAGTAAGACTATAGCTTTAAGATGCCTCCATCCGTCAGCCCAGGGTGATAGGTGGGGTTTTTTACCCCTAGCGTCTTTGTTAAATACAATAGGGATCTCAACATATTTACCATTGTGGAGAGCAGTTTTTATAAGTAATTCAGATGCCCATTCCATTCCGCTGTTGCGCATATTAAGTTCTTGATAGAAACTTTTTTTAACCATTCTCATCCCAGAATTGCAATCAGATGTAGGAATTTGGTATACGAAGCGAATAAGGGAAGTTAATACAGGAGTACCCAAATACCTATTTAGAAAAGGCATTGCATTTTCCTCTATCTCACCTTTGATTCTTGATCCCAACACGAGATCTGGTTCGTCTTTTATTTTCTTGAGGAATCCTCCCATATTGGAAAATGGATAACTGAGATCAGCGTCTGCAAAAAGTACATATTTTCCCTTACTTTTTAATACTCCCCAATGAAGAGCTGCTCCATAACCTCTAATTGGTACATTCACCACACGGGCAATTCTCTGCTTATTAACTTTAGCCAATGTTCCATCTGTAGAACCGTTATCAGCAACTATAATTTCGAATTTATTTCTTAACAGTTTTTTTGCATGTTCATTTGCATCATCTATTACCCTGGTAATTGTTCCAGACTCGTTCAAAGCAGGAATCACTATGCTTAAAATATCGCTCATTTGGCGAGTATTATATATCACTTTGCATGATAGAATACCGCCATGTCTGAATCCTCATATTTCGACAAATTGGCTATTGGGAGAAATAAATGGATTTCAAAAAATAAATATTACTATAGATTTATAGAGAAAGTTGTACGTTTCTTTGTTGATGACGAGTCTTCGGTTTTGGAAGTCGGGTGTGGGACTGGGAATCTTATTGACTCCCTTAACAACAGGGTTAAGGTTGGCATAGATTTCAGTAGGGAAATGGTAAGAATTGCGAAAAAGGGAGGCTCGAGAAAAAATTTTTTTGTATTTGATATTGAAAAGAAGACAATTAAAAAGAGGTTTGATTGGATTCTGGCCGTAAACTTAGTAGGATATCTAAATGACATTTATTTAGCGTTTAACAAAATAAAGCTGAATTGTAATCCCCAGACACGAGTATTGGTTGTTTATTACAATCATCTTTGGGAACCGTTGTTGAAATTGGCTGAAAAAATGGGAATGAGGTCTCCGCAACCGGAACAGAATTGGTTGGGAATAAGCGATTTAAAAAATATATTTGACCTTTTAGGATTTGAGGTTATAAGAGTTGACTTTAAAATTCTTTTTCCAATCGATGTTCCTTTGCTTTCATCATTCACTAACAATTTTCTCGCATCCCTTCCAATAGTGAGAAATTTTAGCCTCACCCAAATTATGATATTAAGACTTAAAGAGACAAAGAGGAAAGATTATTCCGTCTCTATAATTGTTCCTGCCAGAAATGAGGAGAAAAATATCTCTCGACTTGTTCGTCTTATGCCAAGGTTCGGAAAGAAACAAGAAATTGTTTTTGTCGAAGGACATTCAAAGGACAAAACTTGGGATGAAATACAGAGGGCAAGTCGTATTTCTACCAATAGACTATCAATTCGCGCGTTTAGACAAAAAGGAATAGGAAAAGCAGATGCAGTAAGGCTGGGATTTGAAAAGGCTAAAGGGAAGTTGTTAATGATTTTAGATGCGGACTTGACTGTTATGCCTATTGAACTTGTAAAGTTTTATGAAGCTATGGCTACAGGAAAGGGCGAGTTTATTAACGGAAGCAGGTTAATATATCCCATGGAGAAGCAGGCAATGAGATTTCTAAACAAGATAGGTAATAAGTTATTCAGTCTGGCATTCACGTTTATATTGGGGCAACCATTTAAAGATACCCTTTGTGGCACAAAAGTAATTCTTAAGAGGGACTATGAAAGGATTGCAAGAGCAAGAAAATATTTTGGAGAGTTTGATCCTTTTGGAGATTTTGATTTAATTTTTGGAGCTGTGAAGCAGAGTCTTAAGATAGTAGAGGTTCCAGTTAGATATGGGGAGAGAACCTATGGTTCCACAAATATTAGCAGGTTCAGACACGGTTTATTGTTGTTTAAAATGACCTGGTTTGCTTTTATCAAACTAATGTTTGTTTAGACAATGATTTGACGTAATTACTCCCATTTGAGTTCCTGTAATTTTGGTAAATTCGAATGATTCGTTAGTATTTTTTTCTAAAAACACTGGAACTGACGCCTCTTGAATGTATAGTTTATCCCAGCAGGTTGCTAACAATGGAGTCTTCTTGTTGGTTTGAACTATTACCGAGCGAAGGTCGGGTCCTAGTTCTAAGAGATTGGGCCTGTAAGTATACATTTCGTCAGCAAATAATCCTTTTGCCCATACCCTACCCCAAATCAATACAAAATCCTTTGATTTCCCCCATTCCCATAATGTTCCTGAGTTTGCAGGGTGTGTTTCTATATATTTTTCTAGGTTAGCTGATCTTGAAACTTCTGTGTTTATGGCATCTATATATTTGGAATATTTACTGACTCCCGTTGGAAGGAGCAAAACGGTACATAATAGTATGATGTTTCTCTTAAATCTAGACAAAATAATTACCGATATGAATACTAACAATGTAAGATTTGCGATTTGATAATGAGCTAGAGGATACTTGGCAAAAATTGCCATTCCGCCTAAAAAAACTGCGCTAATGATTTTGTCGCTATGCAACAAGTTTTCTTTCTTACCTATAGCAGATAGGGGGGAAAACAAGCTTACGATTAAGAAAATCGGTATCTCTACCTTTTCAATATTGGTTTGAGTTTTAAGAGATTGCCAATAAATTTTCGGATTGAAAATTGTTTTTTCTCCTTGTCCGTGAATTCCGCTGCTTGTGCCTAAAGTACTAATCCAACGAAACAAAGCTGGATATCTGTCACTAATTGGGATTGTTCCAATTGCAAAACCTATCCCTACAATTGACAACCCTGCGATCAATTTAAGTAATTTCAGAAGAATGTTTGTTTTTTTGATAGAAAAAAACAGGAGGACAGAGGCAACTGCAAGGAACAAGTTGGTAAATTTATTGGCAATAGCTATTCCTGATATAAAGCACAATAAGTAAATGATTTTTGTCTTAAGATTGACTCTAAAAAACGTGTATATCAAAACCCAAACACTGACAATAGTAAATGAGGTAGTTTCGGGAGAAATGGCAGAACCAAAGTAATAAAATGGAGTAAATGTAAGCAAAGCGCTAAGTCCCAAGATGGGTCCTAACGGAAATTTCGAAACTCTTTTAAGACTATATAGAAATATAAATATTCCAATTGTGAAAATAATGGATTGGAAAATTCTTGAATAGTAATATACCGAGCCAATATTGTTAAATGCCCAATATTTAAATTGCGAACCGGTGATGATTTTAACAGCTAGGCTCAAAGGAAATAGCAGAAGTGCCTGCAACATGATGGCAGGAGTTCCAGGGTGATCAATATAGTATATTTTTCCTCTGGTTATAAACGATAAAGCATTGCTTAGATAGTGCACGTCAGGGTCTATCGAATAGAATATTCCATACGTTCCTTCCTTAATGGCTGGCCACAAGCACATACTGGATATAACAATGGATGCAGCAATCAAGGTGAGATTCTTCTTTATGAATGAAATTTTCCAAACTAAAACTCTTTTAAACATAAAGTGCTATGGCAAGTTTTCCTTTATTTCATTCTTTGATACAACTTGATTATGATGGCTGAGAAAATTGTGTGCAAGAAGATGATTATTTTGTTATTGGTATGCGACTTTGCGACATCTAGATCTTCCTTGAATTGTTTAGCAAATTTAGTTGACCCCGCAGACTCCTTGTGAACTCTGAAGAGGGCTAATTTCTTTTGTGTTCTTCCTGGGAGGCTTATTTTGGTACAACGTAACCAATAGTCATAATCGAATGCAAATTTATATTTTGTGTTGAATTTCCCTACCTTTTTTACAAATGTTCTTTTAAGAAACACAGCCGGTTGGTTAATTGGATTTAAAAGTAACAAAGGAAGTGGATGGAGCTGGAATGGCCAATTGCGTTTGAAACTAAAAGTCCAGGCCAGTTCCTTTTTATCTACCTTGCAGTCTCCGATCACCCATTCTTTCTCAGGATGAGATGAAAAGTAATGTTTTATGTATGATAAGGTTCCGTCTAAATAGTAATCGTCACTATTTATGTAAGCGACTATATCTCCCTTTGCTTTGGCAAGACCTTCATTTATAGCAGATACTTGACCTCTGTCTTTTTTGGATCTCCATTTTATGATGTTCGGATATCTAGTTGAGTACCTTTCGATAACAGCCAAGGAATTGTCTGATGATCCTCCATCTAATATCAGGTACTCAATATCTTCTTTTTTCCCTTGTGAGACGACGCTTTTTATTGTTTGTTCAATATACTTTCCCTGATTATATGAAGGCGTAATGATTGTGAATGATTTATTATTTTTTTGATCGTTTCTGCCCATTGTGTTTACTTTTTTTCTTTTCTTTAACTATGATCATTTTTTCTATTAGTTTCTCTAATTCCCTCTCGATTTTTTGTTGAGAAAGGTAATTGTTATAGTTCATAACTGCTAGAATCATGAAAGCAACTACCATTAAGAAATCAAGTGTTCTGAAGAAATGAAGTTTCTTTGATATGGGATCAAGAAGTTGTGGAAAGAAGGCGAAAAGGATAAAAAGTGCCCAGAGTAGAGTCCAAAACAAAAGGCTTTCCTTTAGGATATGCCCCTTTTTATAATGAATAAACGAGACATACAGCATAAAAATTGCGAACGGGACCACTATTAATTGGATGCCTAAAGAGTTCATAATTAGTTAAATTTGAATTTCGGAATTGACAAAAATACTTCTATTGCATCCAACAGCGTAACACCTTTGAATTGATCTATATATATATTTTCTATTTGAATTTCGGTGTATTTTAACCGATTTTTTCCAATTCTGGCAATCATTTCGGTTTCTATACCATATCTTGATGACTGCCATTTAATTTTTGGATAGACTTCTCTTCTGAACCCTCTAAATCCACAAAGTAAGTCCTTAACATAGATTTGATAAAGTATGGCAACAAGAAGAGAAGCAGTTCTATTACCTAATTTTCTTACGAATGGGATCGGGTGATGCCCATATCTTACACCAATCGCTACTTCATAATCATCAAGTGCCTTAATAAACTTTGGGAGATGTTTGATATTGTGTTGACCATCTGCGTCAATGGTAATTATCTTGTCTGCACCTTTTGAAATTGCTAGTTCCACGCCAAATTTTAGAGCTCTTCCCTTCCCTACGTTCGTAGGAAGATAAACCGAGGTTACGGGTAAACTTTCTATTATTCTTTTTGTGTTGTCAGACGACCCGTCATCCACCACAACAATATTTGCGCAGTATCTTGCGGCATCAGTTACTACATTCTTGATATGCTTTTCCTCATTAAAGGCGGGGATAACAAGGAATATTTTATTGCTTACTTTCATCCTACCCAATAACCCATTGCAAATTTTGCCCAGAAATATATTAAAGAGATGGCGCTTAGAGAGAGATATATCAGACAGAGCAACTTTTTCTTATATAAAAATTGAGCGATAGCTATAAACGATGGAAAACAAACCAAAACGTACCTGGGTAGAGAAACAAAACTTCCGGTGAGGGTTGGCAACAAATAGGCTAAAAAATTAAAAACTGCATATGATAACCTTTGTGTCTTGAAACTTATTACTGACGTAACAAGAAATACAAAGCCGATGACCGACTCAAGCACAATTGTCATAAATAGTGGGTCTGCTTTATTGACTGTCAGAAGCATTTTTAAGTATCTCCAGAATACCTGATAGAGAAGAATTATTTTTTCACTACGATAGTCTCCAAATTTGCTGAGAGTGTGGATGAATGCCAAAGGATCTCCAGTAGATTTCTCTAAAAACCACATGTAATGGAATAGTCCTAAAGGTATGATCATTAGAGTAGATATTATATTTCCGTACGTAGGGATGTTAGTTTTATTTGATTTCCTCTGTAACCACCACTCAATAACTATTGATGGAATTAATACTATCCCAACGAATCTAGTTGCTGTAGCCAAGGCTCCAAGTAGTCCTGACAACATCCATTTGCCTTTTCTAGCACAATAGAAACTAAGAAGTGCCAGAAGTAGAAAAACTGATTCTGTGTAAACTGCTCCAAAGAAAAAGCTCGTGGGAAAGACAAGAACAACTGCTATGGTAAGAGTTATTAGTCCAAAGGGTAGATCAAATTTTAACAATTCGTAAAGCACAACCAGTGCCATAAAGAAACAGCTGTTGGATATTAGCAGGGCTGAGATCTCGTAATTTAGATGTGACACTTTTGAGAGTTCTTTTATCAGAGCTGGGAAAAGTGGAAAGAACGCCTGTTGAGCATATCCATATCCTGACTTGGCTATAGTCAGATAATGATTTCCATCAAAATTAGCATGAGCCCAAATAGTGGGTTTCTTCTGGAAATCGGTTGGACCGGTAGCTAAAAATGAGGGTTGGAGCCTAAAAATGAATGGAGAAAACAATATAACAATCAATAAGGCGGCCTTCCAGAGAGTAAAAGAAGCCAATATTCTAAGATGACCAGGTTTGAAGAGCATACCTAATACAAGGTCCACAGTTTTACATATGATATCGGAAAACGAAGTGATGAAAAGAATGAAAACACGAACCCAGCGAACCCATCGACATAACCCCTATGTCTAACATAACTTTTGATAAACCAACATACCGGGAAAAAGATGAAATATTTTATGAAGTTAATTATCCCTGGTTTCGTACCGCTTTCTTTCATTTGGACAGAAAGTATTTCAGTATATCTATCAAGACCGTGTAGGTATTTTGAGAAACTGTTGTCACGGTAATGGTGCAGAGGATTTTCCAAATACCCGGTTTCGCCTTCTATTATAGCTTGCTCATGAACATCCTTTGCGGGCAGTCTGCCTTTTCCATTTTTGTAGAATCTAAGTGTATAGTCCGGATATTGACCTCCTTTGGTGAGAAACCTTTTTAGAAAAAAGTTTAGTCTGGGTATCCAATAACCATTTATTTCGTTATTTTGGGTGACTTTAGATTTTATTTCTCGCGCTAGCTCGCGAGTGACCACCTCATCAGCATCCAGTTGGAGTATCCATTCTCCCTTAGCTTCATCAATTGCTTTATTCTTATTGATGTGAAAGATCAATGGATTGTTTGTTTTTATTAGGACAACCTTAAATTTTTTGACAATCTCAACAGTTCTATCAGTTGAGCCTCCGTCGACAATAATGATCTCATCAACAAGATTTTTTATCGAGCTCAAACAGCGTTCTATGTTGTTTTCCTCATTAAAAGTGGCTATGCAAGCTGAAATTTTCATAGATTACTAGCTATTTTGAATGCTATTGATCCATTTGGAAAATATATTTTTTTGATGATATTAGCGTTATTAGGTATTTCCTCGGCAGTTCCTATAATAACCGAGTTCTTTTTTTTAACGGCCTCACTCCATTTAATTTCGGCAAAATTGAATTTTCCAAATTTCTCGACCGTTGAAAACCCGTACTTATCTTTAGGTGTTATGGCATGGTCACTTTGGAAAATGTGAGGGTCAATTTTTAAATAAAAGAGAGTAAGTATGTATGGTTGGTCATATCTCGTTGTTATGAAAATTTGTTCATATTTATCCTGTATTTGTGAGACAAAATTTATCATTTCCTCAAATCCATATTGTGATGAATATGGATACATCTTGGCCATATAATTATAATACTCATGAAGATAGCTAGATATACTCCAGAGAATAAAAATACTGAATATAAAAATAGGAACTTTTTTAGATATTTTCCAAATGCCCAACCCAGACAAGAGTACAAAAGGCACGATCATGTTTTCGGCCCTTAATGCGTTTGGGCTTTGAAAGGTAAGTGAACTAGCCAGTGGGGCAATTAAAAGCCACCAAAGCAGTAACTGGGATCGGCTCTTTACTCTTATGGCTTCCCATAGTCCAAACGGGACTGTAATAATCTCAAACCAGTATAACAATCCTAGGTTTGGAACTTTGTTTCTTTGAATCTCATCGCCTTCTGTGAACAAGAAATTGCCATTGAAATGCCTCGAGTAATTATCTGCCAGTCGAATAGAATACTCTACATACTTATTGTGAAGGACCTTTGAGAACAAACTCGGTTTGGGGTGATCGCCTCTTAACTCTTCAGCACGCAGGATCGGACCTCGATCGGCAGTAATCCCTATTCCACTGAGCCTAGATGTTGCCTTGTTTGCCAAGACACTTGTAAATATTGGGAACAATAATATAGAGCTTAAGACGAACCAAAAAAATAATTTTCTGTTATCAACTCTATATGTAATTGCAAGGCACAAACCCAAAAGAGGTGCAATCAAGCGCATCGAATGGTAGGTATACATTGACAGCGCAAATGGAATAGGAATTAATAACCAGAATTTGTTGTTGCCTCTGAACTTGAGAAATATCAAGACCCCCAGCATCAAGAACGTGGTAGCGACACTTGTTTCCCAGGCCCCTCTGGAGAAATGAATATGCCAAGGAGAGACAGATAGCAATAAAGAAGGTATAATTCCAAAATTAATTTCGATATGGTTCTTCTTGATTTTATGGCTGGGAAATAATTCGTTGCCTAGAAGGTAAACCAAGGGTATGGCAAGACTAGATAGAATTATTCCAGGGAGGCGGACAGAGAACACATTAAGCCCAAACGCGCCAACAAACGGAAGAGCTAGGTAGAAATAAATTCCAGGTTTGTAATCATTAAAAGATTGAAACTCTAACGGCCAGGGGTTGCTGTGTTCATCTTTACCTGTTGTTAATAACGAATAAGCATTATAGCCAATTGCTGCCTCATCAGCATTTAGAGCCGGCAGTTTGTCTATGGACTGTATTCTGAGGAAAAATCCCAATAAAAAAATAAGGAGTGCGAGAATTCGGTTTTTATTTATATCAGTCATTTGTCGCTTTGGAAAATATAGAGCGCCGGGGTACCATCTGGATTGTGGATCTCTCGAATTAGCGTGACATCTGTTTGATAATTTGCGTCAGGATCCATGGAAAGTGGATTGCCAGCGATTATGGCTTTGTGTATATATTTGTCACCGGTCCATGCTAATGGCCTGAATTCGATATTATCCAGCTTCTCCACCAACCCAACATCGCCATTTTGACTTTCTCTCAGATGAGCCTGCGGCCACCATTTGTGAGGATCATATTGAGAATAAAAGAGGAAATAGATGTAAGGTTGATCATAAGTTTGATTAATTACTATCCTGTCAAACTGATTTTTGAGAGGTTGGATTGTTTCTACTAATTGTTTATAGCCGTAATACCAATATTTTCCAAACAATTTTGGACTATGTACAAATTCTAAGTCTATAAATCTAATTAGAGAGAGAGCGTAGATTATTGATATGGCGAACACTTTTGCGGAGCTAAATTTATCTTTATTACAAAAGCAAAGAATTCCATATGTTGAAATTAATGCAAGAGGTGCGACAAGATTTAGCGTCCTTACAGCATGGACCATATCTCGAGATAAAGCACCCGGAAGTGGAGACAATAGTGCCCAAAGGAGTAGAAACTTGTTTGATCCCGAGCTTGAATGTGAGAGTTGGATTATTCCGATGATTAAGAATAATCCATCGACAATATACATCACTCCATGATAGGGGGTTGCGTGCCTAGGGTTAGCCCAATCACCATCGAAGAAAAGAAATTTTCCAGAGAAATAATTGAAATATCTCAAAAGAATATTTCTAAATTGATATATAGCTTCGTTGTGAAACAGTAAGTACTTAATGTAATTTTTGTCTGTCCTCGCAATATCCATAGTTTCGGCCATGGACCTTCTATAAGAGAAAAGACTGAAGATCTTTAATCTTCCAGAACCATCTTTTAGTGAAAGGATGATTGGTAAGGAAATGACGACTAAGATCACAGCAGCTTTAGTGGATTTCCTAATGTTTTGCAAAACGATCTGGGGAAATGATATTAGTAGGCTTGCAAGAGTTAATAGTGTGGTAAGTTTTGCGCCCTGATATCCCCATAGCGTCAAGGCAAAGAATAAGGCTGAAAGATAGATTTTCTTTCTGAGGTAAAAAAATATTCCAAGTAGAGTAATGGTGAGAACCAAATTAGTTTCCCAAGCCCCCCTTGATAGATGTATATGCCAAGGAGAGATAGCTAGAAACAAAGCACATAGATGAGAAAACTTAATGTTTAACTTTCCAACGATTATGTGTGCGCCTTTGAACAATTCCTCTGCTATCAAGGCGATAATCCATATCGCAGTTACCCCCGCAAAGGCGCTAGGAAGACGTATAGAGAACTCTGTCAAACCAAAGGTAGCAATAACAGGAATAGCTACATATATATAGAGTCCAGGTTTATAATCCCCGAACGACTTAAATATTATCGGGAACCATTTACCATATTCGTCTCGTCCAGTTTTGAGAATCGAGAAAGCATTGTACCCCAGTGCTGCCTCGTCCGGAGTAAGGTGGATAGGATTAGTGCCAAGATTAACAATCCTCAACAATAACCCAATTGTTAGCGATACTACCAATAATAATTTGCCTGATTTCATTCTTGAATTAGGATCTCAAACGAGGGTGATCCGTCCAGGAAATTTATCCTATCGATTTTTTTCCAGCCTTGAGGGAAGTTGTTTGGACTGGAAAACATAACAGCGGGCTTTTTGATCATCACATGTATTCCTTTTTCCGTAATAAGATCTTTGATTTGCCAATCATTTAAGAACCAGTACTTATCAAATCTATCTACCCAATACCAATTACTTTGAAAGTATCTGATTAGGTTTGGGTCGTTCTGGAATTTCAATGGATTAAATCCCAAATAAAATAGAAAATATTCATGCGGTTCGCCATATTTTTTAGTAACAATCACTGTCTGATATTCTGGATGATTTTTAACAAAATTGACAACCTCCTTGTATCCATATTGCCAAGCCCAAGAATAATCTGTTTTATATGAGGTAAACAACTTAAGGGTATACTTCTCCAAGGATAGAACGCAAGCCAATACAAAAATTGCGAGCAAGATCGGCTTCAAGTTTGAGTTTAGTTTGAGACTTATAATTTCAGATGCCCACAAAAAACCCACAGCTGACGCTAACTGGACGAATGGGAGCATGAGAGAGCTTCTTATGACATGGGCCCCCCCTTGAGTAACGGCCGCTGGTATCGGAGCGATCAATAATGCAAGCAATACTTCCCTCTGAGTTTTTCTCTTTGAGAGAAGAGATAACAGCCCCAGATAGAAAAATGGCATTTCTATAAGATGCATTAAACCTAACCCCGGAATACTATATTGATACTGAGTTCCTCCGTTTATAAAGAGATAGCGTGGTGAAAAGTAGCCAAGATAGTTAAGCAGAGTTTGTGCACCTAAGTAGGTGATTTTGTTATGAATTAATCTAGCGGGAAAGCCTTTCAGTTTTGAGCTACCTCGATCGAAGTTAATTTTATTAATTGCTCCTTCGTCTAATATTCCTACCCACTTAGACCTGGCAGTGACGTTGGAAGAAAAAACAATGAGCAACAGAATACTGGCAAACGAGGTTAGCCAAAAGATAGTCGATTTTATCTTTTGTCTGCCGAAAAATTCATGGTAATTAGCCAAGAAGAGCACGAACAATAATATAGGTGAAAATATTCTTGCATTGTGATACGAAAACAAAGAAAGAATAAAAAATAGCATGCTGAGTGGAAAAAAAGATTTGTGCCAGTGGCGATTTATAAACAAAGCGAAGCCGGAAGTAACAGTAAAAATGGCAATAGTAGACTGGAATGCCGCTCTAGATTGTAATATGTGCCAAGGTGATGTTGCTAGCAAAAATGCGCTTAATAAGCCCAACGATCTTGCTCCTATATTAGATATTGTCTTGCCCATCCGAAGACCTAAAAAATAGACGGGGATTAAAGTTAAAGTGCCAAAGACGGCAGACGGGAGCCTGACTGAAAGTTCATTTAATCCAAAAGCCCAAATGAAAGGAATATTTAAGTACATATAAGCTGTGGTTGGATAATCTCCGTAAGCTCGAAAATTACCAAAAGGAACTGCCCCCCATTCGTCCTTGCCAGTATGCAATATCGAATACGCAGTATAACCATGACTGATTTCATCCCAATTAAGTGAGGGGGGGGTTGTTGTAATTTTGACAAATCTTAACAATGCCCCAATTGTGATAATAAGCAGAAGAGTTCTAAATTTCATATTTGTCTTTCTTGAGGAGAACAACAAGGCTGTACAAGAGAGTGGTTACGGTTATTAGGTTCCCAATTCTCCTTGAATAGGTATCTTTGAAAACAAGATTTATGTCGTGTTTTCCCGATGATAACATCAACGTAATTCTTCCTAGTTGGGATTCTGGGAGAACGTCTGCAGGTTTTTGGTCTGAATTTGCCACCCATCCTGGAAAGTAGACAATAGGAAAGACAATTGTTGAAGGTTCCTTTAATATGAGAGTGGCAGCAGCGGAGTGACTATTCACAGAAAAATCCCCAACACTCCCAGATCCCGAGGAAAATTCCAAATTTGTTGGAGCAAAACTTATAGGTGTAGCCTTGCCATATTTTGGCCAGAAATCATTAACTGCTGAAGCCCTCTGCTCATCCCATCTTCCCCCCTTAAACTGGTCTTCATCACTAATCTGATACCAGATATCTGGTTTTTGAAATTGAAAGTTCCAAATTATTACCCCCAAGGCAATTATAATGACCAAAGACTTGTTTTTAGTTAGATTTGAGATAGCTCCTCCTGCAAGAGCAAAGGAAAAAGTGGCAATCGACAACCATCTCCAAGGGAACTGCAATCTTGCCAGTATCGGAAATGTTTGCCAGATAAAGGTTGACTTATTGTGCGCGAGAAATAAAGAGATGATTCCAACTGCAGTTGTTAGAGTAATTTGTTGCCACAAAGGACTTTTCTTTCTGACAGCAATCAGAACTACAGCCCCTGCTAAAATCCATTGAAATGGGCCAACTGAGAGACTTAGATCGTCAACCGGTCCCCATAGTGAGGCCCCATATCCCCAATGGCTGGATATAAGAAGTTGCTTTATCGTGGCAAAGTGGGCTCGATAATCATAATATCCTTCGAGAGTTTTTTGGATTTGGATATATTTCATTTCCGTGACGATTGGGATCAATTGAAATGCAGCCAATAGCAATGCTATTGCACACGAGATTCCTATGTTGGGCAGCAGAGAAATAAGTTTTTTGCTCCACAATCTGTAGATCACCCAAACAGAGAAAAAGAGGCCGAACATAAGAAAAGATAAATTATGGGTTAATACAAGTAGCCCCAGAGATAATCCAAGCAATACTTGATATTTTCTGTTTTTCTTCTCCATGTATCTCTCAAAGAAAAGGATACACAACGGGTAAAAGACAAATGCCATAGACTCAGGAAGTGCACCTCTCACCCATACGTCAACCGCCCTGTATGGAGCGTTGACATATAAAGTGCTACTTAGGATGGCTGACAGACTATCTTTCCAGAGATATTTCGCCAAAAAGAACATACTTATCCCTGATCCAAAGAGGGAGATAATAAAAGCAATTTTTGTGCTGTTTACGATCGAAAGACCTGATAACACGAATGGCTCAGCCAGAAAATATGATAACTGGGGATAGAAACTAAAAACAGGTTCTCCATATCCAAAACCTGAATCTTTTGCCCAACGACATGGAAAAATTTTGTCTTTAACACAGTTATCGAATTCGAAGAGTCGGAAAACATGGAAGTCGTGCATAGAAAAGATACCGAATTTCAACATTCTTGCGAAACTTGGAATGCTTATTAAAAGGATGATTAGAAATATGGCTATCAGATTGCCACTTTTTAATCTCGGTTGATCTTTATTTATTTCCATTGGCTGTAACAAGATAAAATATCGGTTGGTCGTAGGGATTCGTGACAGTCTTTATAACCTTTATCTCCTTGGGCGGTGTAGTTCGCCAATCCCAATCACCACCTACTTCGTCTCTTTGTGAGACAAGATAAAGATCGCCTGGTTTTACAAACTGTGGTACCGTCCCATTTTTCTTTACTGTTCCAAAATATATTTTCCCAAGTGTAAATCCGTTAAAGTTATCCAGTATGTTGTCTGTTGGCTTATCTGAGGTGAACCTATCTTGAAATTCGTGCGGATCATATTTCGTCCAAAACAAGAAACGGGTGAGTGATGGTTCATATGTGTTGTTGATAAATATCCGCTGGTACTTGTCCTGAATTTCGTTTAGGCTAACCATGATTTCTTTATATCCCATATGCCACCAACGCCATGATTCAAAACGGTAATGGTCCCAATATCTTTCTTGATAGAAACTCAATTCAATAAGCAAAAAACAAATTACCAACACACCAATTAGCCTTCTGTTGTTCCAAATTTTTACTAGTCCCACTGACGAAAAATAAACGAGGGGAGGAACCATAATAAAAAGCCTTGTGGCATGGGCAGCGTCATTTGTAAGAGAAGCGGGAAGAGGTGAAAGAAGTAACCAAAAAAACCAGACAAGATGATCTCTGGGTTTTTGTATACAAATAATTATTCCGATCAGAATAAGCGGGAGGAATGTCCAATACAGTTCCCCCATTTCGTGAATCGAATGCCTAAATATGGGATCTCCATCTATAAACAAGAATTGGGGTGAAAATGATATGAAGTAATTTCCTAATAAGTTTTTTCCCAAAGACAGGGGTTTGTTGTGAAAATATTTTTCGAAGGACAACAACTTCCCTTCTTGCCTGAATTTGTCTATTTTTTCAATTGTTGATGGATTAGCAAAGATACTGTTTTGATTGAATCTCAATGCGGCTTGACCCCAAATAATATTGAAAAGAATCGGAAGCAGCCCCGCCAAGAATACTATGCCGGGGACAAATAGCCTAGATACTTTTATTTGTTTTATCTTGCCAAGATTGATGAATAAGACAAATAGAATAAATAAAGGTGTAAAAACTATCGCAGTACTATATGTGTATAAGGTCAATGTAAATGAGATACTGCCTACGGTTAGCCATTTATGGTTATTCAAGCCTTCGATTAAAGAGTATGTCCCAGTTAGGATCAGAAACAGAAGCAGAGATACTTCAAATCCAGTTCGTGAATAATGAATATGCCAAGGGGTAATTGCGAGCAGAAAAGCAGCAAAAAGAGCGACTCTTCTGTTCTTTGTGGTCAATTTTGTTAAAAGATACATAATGATAATTGAGAGACTACCAAACAACACACTGGGTATTCTTACTCCCCACTCGTTAAGTCCAAATATCGCTATTGACGGAATTGTTATATACATGAGAAGGGGTGCTCTCCATTCGGAAAGGGAATGAATATATGTAGGCAAAAACTGCCCGTAATAGTCGCGGCCTGTTTTTAACAAAGAATAAGCGTGATAACCCACGTCGACTTCGTCGCCAAATAAACTAATGGGGTTGCTATCTAGGCCTAAAAGCCTAAGTGTCAACCCTAACATGAAAATCAGAATTAATAGCTTGTTCATCAAGACTTGTTTGCCGTTAGTCTGGCTAATATGAAGGTGTTTGTAGCTGCAAACAGACTTCTAACTATGTCTCCAATCAAAGCAGGGCTATAAAACCTGGAGACCGCCTCGAACACTGAAAACGAATACCAATACCCCAAAAGTGGCGAGAAGAGCTCTGTATTTAGTGATGGTTCAAACAAAATCACCATTACCACATAGAGAGCAATAGTAACGAGTACGGGGAAGAAAAATTTCTCCCTTTTGACTATTAACAGGCATAGTAAAGGAGAAACCCAAGTAAACCATTGTGGATGGAAATGCACAAGTGAATAAAAGCTTAAGAATGGAAAAAGTAACCATTCCCATAACTCTAACCCATTTCTTTTCCAATAACAGAACCAGAGAGAAACAAAATAAACCAAAAGAAAGATTGGAATGCTGAAGGCTCCTGAAATTGCTATTTTTGCATAGAAGATCTTGTCTGCCTGAGAAGCCAATAAAGCATACTGTCTAAATCCAACCGAGAACAGATAGGGTGTGATCACGGCTAGATATGACACTAAGCCTATGGAAAATAATTTAAAACGTTCTTTGAAAGAATCAGAGCTGTTCAGAGCAAAGAAAGGCAACAAGAATAAAGGGAACTGTTTGACTGCTGCCGATAATCCTAGAAATACCAAAGCAATTCCTTTGCGTTTTTTTTGGTAACTAACCAAACTCGCCAAAAGGAGGACAGAGATAAGAATGTCGAACTGAGAAACCATATAAGCTGAATATAGTGTTATAGGGTTAAAAATCCACAGTAGACCGAGAATGAATTTCTTCTCTTTTTCCGGCGTAAGGTTGGTTATCAGAAACAGCCCAAACAGATCAATAAAGAGATACGGTGATTTGAGTAGGAATAATAGCCAGGGAAGTTGAGGGTTTCCAATCACTTGTCCATAATCGTGGATGAGTATTTGAAATATATTCCAAGGGTAAAGAGGCCCAAACAGTTTCATGAATGTCGCGAGAGTTAGGTATGGTAAGGGAGGATAGATGAAGATATCGTCGCCGTAGAGTTTCCTTAAGGGGTCTTTCTGGGGAAGAATGCGCATGTGATCATAAAAGGTCCAGAGCTCCCCCTTTTGGGATATAAGGAAAGCCGCGATATTATATCCTCGAATATCAGGATGGATTGTGGTCGTTATGAGAAAAATGCGCAGAATCAGGCCAAGAATGATCCAAGGAAGGAGTCGTCTCATGAGTATCTAGTATTTAAGCTTTGGTAGCCTAAGTATACTAGAAATAATATCCAGCTGAGCAGTGAGAGAGAATTACCAATTTTTCTTATGGGTGTAGACAGGAATCTTGCCTCAAGAACATGCGACCCATTGTTCAGGTTGAATTTTGGTCTGCCCACTTCCAAATCCAAGTCTTTCTTTGGATCTATGTTTACCTTTTTACCGTCTATATAGTATGTCCAGCCCGGAAAATAAAAAGTATTAAGCTGCAAAATGCCATTTGGAGAATATATCTCAACTAACAGTTTTTGATATTGTGATTTTTTAATCTGTGTGAAGCTGGTGCCTATACCCTCAGTTACTTGAGAATCGCCATTAGGGGGATTCGGGGGTGGGAGGGGAGCCCATTTGGGTAAGTAATCAAAGATACCTGCTGTTGTTTGCAACCTCCATAGCTCGCCGGAAAGCTTGTGATCGTCGTTAACCCATGGCCAAAGGTCTCGCCAATGGAAGTAGCCGACATTCGTAATAACTACGGCGAAACAAAGCAGCGTCACAACAGATAGACATAATCGTCTGGGAATAAATTTCACGATACTGCCAGCCATCAACGACGCACCAAAGATTATTATCGTAAGAAGCCGCCAAGGAAACTGTAGGAATTCTAGTGGTTTAATCAATTTCCATATTTCAGTTGATTTGGAGTGGGTCATAAAAGCATAGAACAGAGTCAACAATGATAGGAATAAAACAATTCTGGCTGTTTCTTTTTGGCGTTTATATAGTCCCAGACTAAGCAGTGTAACAAAACCCCAAATTATCCAGTGGAGATATCCTATATTAAAACTCATAGTATCGTTTGGTCCGTAAACGGATTCTCCATATCCCCAGTTCATACGGAAGAACAACTCTTTGAAATCTGTGTAGTGAGCTAAATAATTGAAGTAGCCAATGATCAATGTTTCTACATGGGCATATTTTTGCTCGAAAATTACAGGTAATGTAAAAAATGCTGCTAAGCTGAATGCAAATATTCCAGAAAAAATCAGGTATTTTATTTGACTTATGGCTTTTTCTTTAACTAACCAATAAATTGTCCAGAGAATGGCTAGGGGAACGAAAATCATTAACATGGGGTTATGAGAAAGCATCAGCATTGCTGTCCAAAACCCTAAGAAAATTGCTTCCCGTAAAGTTTTTTTCTTAATAACCCTGGTTATTCCTAATACAATGAACGGATACCACGCCAGGGCCCAAAATTCATTCATTGCGCCTCTTACGTATATATCTGTTGAGTGATAAGGAGCATAGGTATAGAAGAGTGACGATATAATTCCCCCAGTTTCACCCCAAAGCTCTTTTCCTAGGAAAAACATGCCGATGGCTGCCACTATAAATCCGAGTGTATAGATTATTTTTACTGTTGTGATTAGTGAGATTCCCAGCGATACAAAGATTTCCCCTAAATAGTACGGAAGAGGTGGGTAAAAATTGAAAAGTGGGTACCCATATCCGTATCCCATATCAGACACCCAACGGCAAGGAATTTGTCCGTCTTTAAAACATTTATCCATTTCCAATTGGCGCATGACTTGCAAATCGTCATGCATAGGATAATATCCTTTTCTCCAAATTTCTCTTATGGCTGGACATGTCCCCAATACGACAAGCAGCAGACTGATAATTAGAGTTCCTTTAGCTGTCATTTTAAATTAAGAGAATAATATAATCTGATTCTGGTGATTTCCCAAAGCATTTTTATAGGTTCAAAAAGGGTAAGGTTTTTGGAATTTTCTCTTATCCAGTTTACTTTAACGCTTTTTATTTTATATCCTTTTCTCCTTGCCAGAAAGAGCAGTTCTACATCAAAGGCTCCCATATAAGGGCCTTTGACATCTGAGCTTGGTTTACAAATACTCAAACTATTAAATAGATCTTTTGCGACTGTATTTCTAAAAGCCTTAAATCCGCACTGCGTATCTGGTATGCCTGGTAAGGCCATGAGTTGGACAAGAAGGTTGAAACCCCTGTGTCTTAATAGGCTGATTATTGTATCGTTTTTCTTTTCCCTAATCCTATGGGCAATTACAATGTCGAACCCAGATTTAAACTCTGCAATAAACTTGTTTATCTCTTTTATGGGTGTTGACTGATCAAAGTCAGTAAAAAGGATAATCTCTCCCGAGGCCTGCATAACCCCAGCCATAACTGCTGCAGCCTTACCCCCGTGTTTTATTTTTTTGATAAAAAAATCTTTGTGTCTTTTTGTAAAGTTAGACAGAATATCAAAGGTATTGTCTTGGGAACCGTCGTCAACCAAGATAACTTCCCAGGTATATTTTTGGTCTTCTAGAAAAGATGCAACTTGAGGAAGCGCATCTTCTTTGAAGTTCTTAGAGATGTTATATGCGGGAATGATTACAGATAAAAATGGTTTCATTGAAATATGATTTTAATCTTCTGAGCTAACCAAATAATTAGTGTAATAACCTGATACTTCACAGCACCGAAATATATCTTGCTGCTTTTTTGCAAGTGCGAGTTTGAGATTTGGGGCAATTTCCCAGTACTTTCCCCGTGCAGATGAACTATTCTTGCGTGGGGTATATACCAAAAGTCCAATCGTTTTTTTTTAATTTGTCTTCCCATTTCAAGATCTTCAAAGAAGATAAAATATCTTTCATCCCAACCTCCGATTAAGTCATATGTAAGCCTGGGCATTAATATACAGGCTCCTACTGCTATGTCGATTTTGGTTGGCTTGTCTTGATCCGGATAATATTTGAGATATTGCCCTTTTTTCCCTAGCCAGAATTCCTTTATGGCACCTATTATTGATGGTAGATGGTAGCAAGATGGTTGTATAGAGCCGTCTTTATTAAGCAGCATGGGAGATACCGCTCCTAGGTTAGACATATTTTCAGATTGAGCAAAACTTAATAGTTGACTAATACTTCCCATGGGAGGAATCGTGTCGGGATTAAGAAATAGTATATAGCTTGCCCGAGAATATCTAACTCCCAGATTATTCGCCTTGGAAAAACCTATGTTTTTAGAGTTTGGTATGAAGATAATTCTTGGAAACTTTTTTACAAGCTCCTGAGGGTTATCTTGTGAGTTGCTATCAACGACGATTACTTCCCATGTTTCACTTTTCCTGTCCGAATAGATTGCCTTAAGACAATCTGCCAGCACGTCTTTGCAGTTATAAGAGACAATAACTATAGATAGGTCAATTCTTTTTCTTGTATGCATAGACGTCAAATATATCCCCGACATAAAAGGGGATGATAATATTTTCCAATCGCATCCGCCTGATAGTCAGACTCAGGAAGCGAGATAGTCGTTTGTTGTAATTTTTTAGTCTTGTAGCCAAATACCGTAACGAGATGCTGCGAATATGAGGAAGAAAAACGATATTTTCGAACCCAGAGTCCTGGAGCATGGTTCTCATCGTATCCTTGCTAAAATAAACACGGTGCATACGCATGAACCACGGCCATTTGGATCCTTGAAATCTAGCTATAAATGAACCCACATCAACCGTCGACATAGCAAGAGCACCTCCGGGTTTAAGATAACTAAAAGCAATTTTGATTGCATCTTTAGGATCTGTGAAATGCTCAATTACATCCCACATTGTAACAACCTCAAAAGTATTATTAGGAAAGTATCCCCTTTTTAGTATTCCGTTTACAAGACTCAGGTTGTAGTTTTTTTGAGCGGCTTTCACGGCCCACTGACTGGGTTCTATCCCTTTGACTTTCCAGCCTGACAGCTTGGCTAATGACAGAAAAACACCCGTGTAAGATCCGACATCAAGCAATTTACCTTTATGTTGAAATAGTCTATTTATAATCTTTAGATGCCTTGAAAATGTTTTTTCTCGACCCATATGTTCAGCCAAATACAAAGGGTCCTCTACTTCCTTGTAACAATTAACTATTTCCATAATTCGCGTATTGTCAATTACAAATATGAAATTGCATCCAAGGCATTTATAAATTGGACCATGGATGCCATAACAATCACTTGTGCACAAATATTGGTTTGCAACCTTGCTACTTTTCCAAAGCGTTGATTGATGAAGAAGTATTCGTCTTTTTGACTTACATGATGGACACGACATTACTGCTGACCCTTTCCTGAGGCAGCTTCGAGAACTAGTTTGTCAGAGATTTTCGACTCTTTGATTTCAATTTTTCTCTTTTGGTATACGGAGGGTATTTTTCTCATTGCAAGCAAAACAATCTTTATATAGCCTGGTGATTTTATCACTCTCGCTAATAGTCCCAATATATGCAAAATGAAGAGACTGCCGTCTGTCAGATTCTTCCAAATAAAAAGTAGCTGCCTCACTTCTTTTTGTAAAGATAGATACTCGGCTGTGTATTTTTGTTTATAGTAAGTTTCATGTCTATGCTCAACAACTGAGTCTGGTATCCACAATAATTCGAACCCACGCTTTGCAGCTCTGTATGAGATATCTAAATCCTCCCAATAAAACGGGAAGAGCTGCGCATCAAAGCCATTCAACTTCTCCCAAATGTTTTTCCTTACGATACAGCTTCCCCCGCTTAACCAAAAACTTTTTCCGAGCATGGCTTTTTCTTTTCCTTTTTTGTAGCCTATGAATCCTCTTCGGAAATCTGAAATTGATGGTCCATTGCCCAATTCATGTAGAGTGACACCAAAGACATTCTGGTCTTTGAAATATTTGATAGCATTTTTAAGGTAATTTTTATGAGGTCTTACATCTGCATTTAGAATGCAGATTAATTCATGTTTTGCCTGCGATACGCCACGATTAACTGTAAAGGCGAAGTTTTTGTTATATTGATTTTGTATTATCTTTATTTGGGGATATTTTTCTTTTAGAAAATGGACGCTGGAATCTTCAGAAGCGTCATCAACTACGATAATTTCATCAGGTCTATCAGATAATACAAAGGGTATGTTGTCTTCTAATTGCTTCTTGCTATTCCAGCAGGGTATGACGATCGATATTTTCATTTTACAAAACAATATTTTTTATTGAATTCTTGAATTTATCTAGAGAAAAGTCATTGGCCCTGTCATGTGCCCCCATGGAAATATTTTGCAGTCTACCAGGGTTTTTTATGAGAAATCGAGTTTGTTCAACCAAGTCTTCCGTTTCACGCCAAAATAACCCCTGGTTTTTAGAGGTAATTACCTCTGTAACTCCGCCCTTGGGGTGAACTATTGGCACACAACCTGCAGACATGGCTTCTACTATAGACATACCAAAATGCTCAACTTTGTGTGGCTCTTTTTGCTCATTGATTCCAAAACCTGTCGCGAACCAAAAGATTTTTGCTGACGCATAGAGCTCCCTTAGTGAGTCAAAATTTGGATTCTCCATAATTTTAATTGGATAGGATTCACATGATTTTTTTAGGTCATCTAGACTACTAGTTCTACCAACATCATTTCCACCCGCCAAAACTAGCTTCCAGTTTTTGACTCCTTGGTTGCAAAGTTGTTTGAAACTTTCGACTAGTAGATCTTGCCTTTTGTTTTGTAAAAGTAGCGAAAACCTTCCTACATTTAAAATGAGATTCTCTTTCTTCCCAGATATAAATCCGTTGGTGTCTATCGGCGGGTAAACAACTAGGGAGTTAACATTGAATTCAGAGTCAATAAAGCTTTTAGTGAAGTTGGAATTGCATACCACATGGTTGATGGATCTTAGTTTTAATTTATTTACCAATTTTCTTCCTCCTACGTCTTTGAAGGGAACCTGAAAATGTAGTATATTTTTTTCCCCCGTCATAAATGGAATACTCCCATCTGATACCATAAAAACCACCTCATAGTTTTTGAGAAAACTACCTGTACCCATAAAATTTCTATTTGAGAATATGTTGGGAAGGATATTTATACCTTCTAGATTGATACCAAATCGATTTTGTAGCTTTTCCTTTATTTCTGGGTCATCCCAAAAAAGATCAACTTCAAAACCAAATTCCTTTAATGTCAACGCAAACGAAACGGCATACCTCTCTCCTCCTCCTAATGTATCCAGATATTGATCATAAACGGCAGCAATCATGATTATATTTTTTTGATTTGCAATTCGTAAAGTCTGGCGTAAATTACATACATGTTAAATATCTGAAAAATTCCATCAATTACTCCCTCGACTCCATCTAGAGGAGCTTTTAATTTTACGAATCTCAGAACGAATTCTGTGATCATTACTCTGAAAAACCTCCAGGTTGACAATTTCGGATGTTGGGCCTTAAATCTCAAAGCAGATTCTTTTTCCGTATATACTATAGTTTTTTCCACCATTGATTCAAGATCTCTATGTGATATGTGAATCATTTCATTTGCTAATCTGCCAATTTCCCCTTCTACCCTAGGTTGTTCATGTAAATGACCCGCAAAACCATGCAAGTGACTCTTCCTGAATAAGCGGACTACATAGTCGTTACCCCATCCGCCATGGGACATAGGTTTTCCTAGATAGATATTCTTTCTAGGTATTTCATAACCCGGAAGGCCTCCCTCGTTTTGCTTGGATACGATATTTATAATTTCTTGGCGTAGAAGTGGAGTAATTCTTTCATCAGCGTCCAGAAACAGTACCCACGGTGTCTTAGCATAAGACAAGCCTAAATTTTTACGTTCATCAAATCCTTCCAGATTTGTCCTAACTGTTTCCCCTTTGTATCTCTGAACAATTTTGATTGTGCTGTCTGTGGATCCGTTATCTACATGAATAATTTTATCGCACCAGGAAACAGATCTTAAGGCATCGACAATTAACTCGGACTCGTTTTTTGCAGGTATAATAACCGAAATGGCTCTTTTGTTCTTGATTTCCATTTGTTCAGGTGTGATATTTTTCAGGATTATATGATCCTCTTCCAAATCGACGTAGATAGTAATCTTTCACACCTGTTTTTTGCCACTTCCTTCCTGAGAAAACTAGTCTAATTGATTCTCTCATAAGGGCTGACTTTTGTCTTATGCTCCCGAACTTCTCTCCAAACAACAATCGGTTTCTCGCAATATAATAGTCTTGTAATCCCCCACCCACTCCTGACGATTTAGCGTTTTTGTGCCAAGCAATACTTTTATATGAGAAGCAAATTTCATATCCCAAGTTTCTTGTAGAAATTGATAAGTCAGCGTCTTCAAGATAGAGGAAATATCTGTCATCAAATCCCTTTAGTTTATTAATTACTTCTTTTCTGATAAAAAGGCATGAACCAGTGGCAAATTCGATTAGTTTATCGGAGTTATATTGACCCTCGTCAACCTCATCCACTCCAAAGTGCTCCCCTAGAATAATAGACCAGTTAATTCTACCTCCTGCATACCAGAGTACTTTGCCAAGATCTTTTTTGAGGTAACGATCCTTGTGGAACTCATATCCAGGATAGAAATATATTTTAGGCGATACTATACCGTGTTTGGGGTATTTGTTAGAGGTATAGATAAGATTAGCTAAGCAATCTTTGTGTAATTTAAGGTCGGGATTGATAATCCAGACATAATCTGCCCCTCTTTCCATAGCATAATCAATACCGGTATTATTCCCGCCTGTATAGCCCAGATTAATTTTATTAGGGATAACAGTGATATCTTTTTCCTTGCTAAGTATTTCCAGAGAGTTGTCGGAGGATCCGTTATCTACGACAACTATGTTGAGTTTATATGAGGACTTTTGCGTCCTAATTGAGGAAACGCACTCTAGAGTATCTGTGGGGTCATTCCAGTTAACGATGATAGCGAAAACTACCATTTTCCATATTTTAACTTTCTAGCCGTTGAAAGTCATTCTTTTGTATATTTCCCTGGTAGTCAGTACATCTCTATTACAGTATTTGCATATTTCATCCGTTTTTCCCATTTCGTAAAACTTTTTAACCATTGAGCCATCTATTCCTTCGTCTTTTGGTGATGGGATCCCCAAGGCCCTTGCCAATCCATCTAAATTAATTCTGTTAGTACCCCATTTGGACCATTCGTACATGATGTCAAATATCGGGTAATTTCTGTAACGCGCAAATGGTAATTCAAGCGAAGGTCTTATGTTATTAACTATGGATCTCTGATAAATGAACCTGAGGTCAAAGTCCAAGATATTAAAGCCGACAAATAGATTTATGTTCTTGGCAATTTTCCAGAATTCTTCAATCATCTGTTTCTCGCCAGAGCATAAACAATTGACTGCTTCGTTGTTCACAGCAAAAGAAATACAAAAAATTCTTCCAAATGCTCCATCAAATCCCGTTGATTCTAAAAACTCCTCGAACGTTTTTTCAGTCTTCCCCTTTTCTATTCTTTTTCGATGATATTCCTCTAGCATCTCCCTTATCTCTTTGGGAGCTGGCAAGGTCTCAATATCCAAATATAGAGTTTCCATTCTCTAGCTGTTGAGGAGTTTCACTATCTTTGCTTTTGACTGAATCTCGGTAAGCCATTTTCCTAACTCTTCTTCAAACTTTTGTCTACGTATTGCTTCTTTTGCTTCTTCTCTTTTTTCTGCGGCCGTTGATGCCGTGAGGTATTTTTGGTTGTCTTTAACGTATTTATCTATGGCGGAATCATCGATCGTTATCTTTTCATTCAATATTTGTTCAACCGCTAATTGCAATTTGATTTGAGCTTCCAGTTCTTTAAGTGAAGTTCCCTGAGAAGACAGAGCTTGTTCAAAAGTAACATCTTTAGGTAATGATTTCTTTAACTCATCGACTCTTGCAGCGATTTTTTCTTGCGCTATGTTGATATGGTGTTTGGCAACTTCATCCTCGACTATCTTTTGGGAGATAAGACTGCTTAGGGTTTGTTCGCCATACCGACTAACGAGCATTTTGTTCAATTGAGATCTGGTGATAATTCGGTTATTGACAGTAGCTACAACAAAGAGAGATCTGTTTTTCCATAGCCATACCCCGACAATAACTATACCAAGGGCTATTATATATTTCTTTATAGATAATCTACTTTGTGAATCTACCCCTTGATACGGCGCTACCATTTTTACGTCTTCCAGTTTAGATTTAGGCTTAGACGTTGAAGTTGCTTTTGGCATGATGTTGCTTACTATAGTCGTTTTATTTTTTTTCTTCAACTACTTCTTTTGACTTCTTGACTATGTTTTTAATATCTTTTTCAACTTCCTTAAAGATAACATCTGCTTTTGCCTTGAATTTTGTAGCGGCTTTCTTGACCTTTTTTCGGTTTTTTTCGCCAGAGAGAGCTACGGCAGCAGCAATCCCGCCCGCGACTGCAGCAGCCCCAGCTGTTGCAAGAAGTACTTTACCTGCTAAATTTTCCCTTTTTTTGTTTGACACTACGTATCACCCCCTTTATTTCTTAATATATTTATTTATTTTACGCCATAACACAAGATATTGTTGAAAGATATCAGTTTTTAGTTTAGTCTTCTTGTGTAAATGCAAGGATCCTACTTTCAGAACGATAACGAGAATTTCGTTGTTAAGATAAAACGGTTTATCATCAAGGAAGGCCCTATGTGGATACACAAAATAGCGGGGCTAATTTCGACTTCTGTCAGATGGATTGTCAATTTGATCAGAGAAATGTTTGATCAGCTATTAAACAAATAAATCTACAAGCTTAGATTTAATTTTTTGAACCAAATTTCCGGTTGACGCTTTCCAGTAATATAACTTCTTTACGGATGAGCCAATTTCAGCTTCTGTCTGTTTTTTGAATTCAGTTGATGGCTCGATCGAAGTAAACTTCATGTGTTCCCAATATTTGAGATGAAGGACCAACTCAGAAGTTGCTTGCAGGAGTGAGATAGCTAACCCATGGAGACCATCTTTGTAACCTTCGCCAAAATAGAAACGACTAACAAATTCATCTACCGGGGCCCTGACTAAAGATAGCCAAGTAAATTTTTTTGTTTCAATGAGGAGCTCTAGTTGGTGGTCTGTATAGCGATTTAGTCTTTCAACGAACTGACCAATCGATTGGTAATGATGATGAATAATTGAACAGTCTTCTTGGGCACCTACTTTGCCTCTTTCTCCTTCTGGGTTTGGCTGCCGGTGAATTTGATTCGGCCATGAAACCGATCCTTTTTTAAAAAAACGGATAATGTAATCTGGCCAATATCTGGTATATTTTATCCATCTTCCGAAAATAATGTTTTTACGTGCAATTTCGTAAAAAGTCGGTGATCCGTTTGCCAGAAGTCTAAGTTTTTCTCCTAAACCTGGAGTGATTTCTTCGTCCGCATCTAGTATAAATATCCAGTCTCCTGTAGCCTTTTTAATTCCAAAATTGCGTGCTGGTTCAACAAATCCTGTGTATTTATGTTTATAGACCTTTGCACCGAGTTGGCGAGACAAAGCTTCAGTTCTGTCACTTCCCATATCGACCACAATTATTTCGTCTACATATGGTTTTACCGAGTTGATTGACCTTTCGATATTTTTTTCTTCATTCCAGGTAACTAGACAGGCACTAATTTTTGGCATATTTAAATATTACCACTGAAATGGAAAATTCTAACTTTGTGCGGATTGTCATAAATTTGTACTAATCCTGTTTGCTCTGGCCCAAACGCTAGATCTTGCCCCTCCAAGAGATAAATATAAGAAATATGGTTATCTTTGAGAAACTTTGACGTCGCGTTGTTGTCCGAATTTTTGAAAAAACTTTCTACTTTCTCTCTCCTTTGTTCCCAAGGATAAGCACTGATCTCTAAGTTCATTTCATCTTCTAGAAATGTCTGGTGATTTGAAATGGCCGATACGTAGGCAGTTGATTCATAGGCATATACAGGCCTGGGTTCATGGAATTGATTGAATTTGTCACGATTATATGGATAGGTCAAGACAATCCCCTGCGGTTGGAGTCGGAGAAACTCCAAGGCTTTAAATTCGTATTGAGTGATTGCTGCAGGAGGTCTTTGAGGTAAATAATTTTGCAAGCTACCCAAGGTCGTGGGTAATGTAATTATGATTATTACAAGGGCAAGAGACAGTCTGATTTTTGAAACCGCCAGGCCGGCCATCAGACCTAAAAATATCTGTGCGTAATAGAAAAATTGAATTATATTCCAGGGATTTCCTTTCTGAACGAAAAGTAAAGTTGGAACTATAGAAAAAATTGTGAGTGCTGCCAATAAAAGATAAATTGTCTCTTTGGAATGATCAGTGTCAATCTTTTTGGTTTTCAGATATGAAAAAATAGTTTTCAAGCCAATTATTCGTGTTCCAAGATTACCAACGATAAAGATGCACACTCCTAGTAGCTCGGCCGGAATCCATTTCAAATAATTTTTAGTTGCCATATATACTTGCCTAGCGTTCGCTAGTTTTTCCCACCCCACGCGATCTTTAAATTCGATCATCGTCCTGGGAAACCACAAGGGCTCAAATTTAACAAGACCAGATGCGTCTTTATTAGTAAGTAGAAATAGTGCAACCGAGATAGCTGAAGACATTAAAAAGATTGAAAATATTCTGACGTCTTTTTCTTTAGCAATTTTTATTGCCCCGACAACAAATAAGGAACTTAAGACAATTAACCCTGCGTAGACCTTTACTAGAATAACCGACCCGAATAATAAAATGGAAAAAACAAGAAATCGTTTGGATTTGTTTTTTAGAAAATTTAGAAGACAAATTAGTCCTGTGAGAAGAAAAATTACTGATAGTGTAAATGGTGGATTTACTAAATATGAAGCTGATTGAATTGACCAGAAGGCTGATTCCCTGTTTATACCTTCTCCTTTAAGGAGGCCTACAATGAAGCCAAAACTTCCTCCAAAATAAGTAAAAAAAACAGCCCAAATACTTGCCAGCTGATCCCACGAGAGGGTTCTGGTAAGTTTATACGTTAATATACCAATGATTAAAGAAGTAAATACAGGAAGGATCTGAAAATAGAGTGTAAGAATGGGAATATGGGAAATTTTATGTAAGATAGCTGCAATCAAGTCAAAACCATAGTGGTAGTTGGTAATTGTGTATCCTGAGAAAGTGGGATGGGCTAAAGTTAATTTAGAAAGTTGGTTTATTAGCGAAACATGCCATAGCCCGTCGTGTGCATTTGCTCCCCAAAAACCTATTCCGTAAGAATAATTTATTCCACTTTTAATGATAGATAAGGATTGTATAAAACTCCCCAAGCAAATTAGTAAAATGGCTATAAGCAATTTGTGCTTTGAGAAATTTGACATAGAGAATTATTTTTTCTTAACAAAGGATATAGCTTCTTTAAAAACAGATGAACCACAGACAAAAAGGGTTAATGATAGATACACTGTAATTCCAGCAATAAGCCCGCAAACAATTCCTAATAGTCCGGGCAAAGAACGCGTGATTATCAGGACAGCTATGCCCATACCCAGAGACGTAATGGCTGGCTTGGTGACGCTATTGATTAAATCGAATGGGACGAACATTCGAGTTACAATCACTGGGACTATTGAAGTTAGAGCTATTATCGCCGAGGCATAGGCCACACCTATATACCCAAACTTAAAGGCGAGTAGAGGAGATATTATCAACGTTATGACAGTCCACATAATCATAAGGTAAAAGGTAAATTTAATTTTCCCTATGGCATTTAATGCATTTGTAAGAGGTGTCGAGACTGCAGCCCATCCTGCTGAGAAAAGATACAAATACATGGGGAAAATTCCAGCTGTCCATTTGGCATTGTACCCTTGGTAGAGTGAGATTGTTGGTTTGATAAAGACGCTAAATGCTACCAGGACTGGGAAGATTGTTGCACAGGTGTAAAACAATGATTTTTCTATTGCAGTTTTTAGATGTTTGGGATCGTCTTGCATTCTGGCAAGCATTGGGAAGGTTACTTTGGTTACATTGTCCATAATGAATCTCAGGGGTTTTTGTGCCCAAGTTTGGGACCAGTTAAGGATGGCAAATCCTTGAGCTCCAATTATTTTCAAAAGAATTAGGTTTGTTAATCTGTCTTTGATGACTGCTAAAAATGTATTTAACTGATATGGAATACCAAACTTAAGTAGTTCGCTTAATGATTTTTTAGAGATTGCGAGTCCGATGGGCCACGGGCATAGAATATAAAGTGCTCCGGTCCCAACTATGCCTCTTACGAGTACCGCAATCGAATAGCTATTAATCCCGAAGCCCTTTTTCGCTAGAACTATAGCCACAACATAAAAGATAGTTGTTTCCATTAATTCGACTACTGCTAATTTTTCAAAACGCAGGGATCTCTCAAGCAATATAGAAGGAATAGTCTTTAAAGAAGCCAGGAAGAAGCCCCCCAACAATGAATAAAGTAAAAAGAGTCCGGGCTGCGAGAGATTATAGAAACTGGAGATACTTCCCGAAAATAGGAACACTATCAGAATTAGCGATATGACCAGAATTTGCTGAAGTGTAAAGGTAGTGCGTAAATCTTTAACCTGGGGGTTTGATTTCTTTTGGATCAACGCGGCTGCTAATCCTATATCCGAGAAATAACCTAGAATTGCGACTATTTCGGTAACGGCTGCAAATATCCCAAGTGCCTCAAGATTAAGAATGACAGTTAAAATAAAATAGCCGCCACTGCTTACCAATTGAACTAATACCGATCTACCAATAAGCGAAGTTACACCTTTGACGGACCTGGTTTTGATAAGCTCAACATCTAGTTCCTCTAATTTGTCTTCTTCCATTATTTAATTGTAGCTGGTTTTAATTTAAAGTTTCGATGTTGTCTGGTAAACATTGCAAACAAGCTATTTAGTGTGTAGACCGTAAGAAGATTAAGAAATGGAAACAAAGCCATTAAATATCTAGGGAAGGCAGATGTGGTTGAGATAAACAAAAGATAAAAGCCACACCATATCCAGATGACAAATGCTTTCCAGTCTTTTAATTTACCAATAGAGATGATAGACAGAAGTCCCATTGTAGCAATTATCGGCCAGAGAGGATTCCAGGCAGAGACGTGAATATATCCATTGTCCTCCCACCAAGTTTTCCAAGTGCCTGTGGCGATAATTGACAATATCCCCCCCCACTGGGTTTGAGCATTTCCAGCCCACCAGTTGATAAGCCATCTTTGAAACTTGAAGAAGTGTATTGGGTTGGGGTCATTTAGAATAGTAACAATATACGGGAGGACATAACCAAGTAATGCCCCGGGCAAAATGGACAGAGATCTGATAAAAATTTTAAAGTCCTTCTTTGCCAATATTCCAACCAGATAAACACACAGGAGAATAAACCCATTTACAAAGAATTTGGTTGCCATAGCCAGGCCTGCAAAAATTCCTGATAGAAATATTGCTTTTATCCTTCCTTGGCTTTTTAAGAAAAGCAAAAGTGACAATAGGAGCAAAAATAGTTGGGGTATGTCTAAGTTTGGGCTAGTAATTAGCTCTTGAAATTGAGTATCAAGTGTCTCAAGCAATACTACAATTAATGCCAGGTTCCCGTCACGAAAGATTTCGTAGGAGATTATATATAGTAAAGACAGGCTTCCCACAGATAGGATAATGTTGGTGGCGTTTTCATTTCCAAAAAAATAGATTCCTAATCCAATCAAATATTTCCCAAATGGGGGAACCTCGGGATGAAGCTGAGCAGGGTTTTGTCCAAGGATATACTTATATCCCAGGATTGCATAAAGCTCCCCGTCTGAAAAGAAATGCTCCGCTCTACCTCCTTTGACCACCTGCGAATTGGAGAATTCCTTTTCCCAGTAACTTATATCGTACCTGCTTATGAACTTGGTGCTGTTTATTAAAAAAAATCGTGCAAATGATATTAATATCAAGACGAGAAGTGAAACTCTTATAATTTCTTTACGATTCATGTCCGATCGAAGATTTTGCAGATTTGGGTAAATTATTACCGGGTTTCGGCAACACTTTAAAGAAAAGAAGTTTTTCTCTCTGGCCATTGAGATTAATAGCCTTTGGGTAAGAAGCAATCAATATCAGCCCTTCGGATTTTGGGTTGTTGATTGAAATTCGGCTATCGTTGATAACCAAATATACGTCGTTATCTACTAGACTGTTTGTCAAAGGATCGGGTACCTTATCGGGATACAGCCCAATCCCGATAATACGGACGTTTTCTATTCCATTGAGATACATTTGCAGTCCGTCCGGAAGTGTACCGAAATATCCCTCTGTCCCTACTAAGATATTTTTACCAGTTTTAGCTTCTATCCTAAGATATTCCCCTACTTCTTTCAGCCCATATCCGGCTGTCCAAATCTCAAAGTAACCTGTTCTTTCCGACTGTGGCATATCGTTAAGACTCTCCGGCGATATAGTTAGCTTCACGATATAAATAATTGGCAAGATAAGTACGATTAGTAATGTGAGTACTATAGTTTTTCCTTGTCTGAAGAGGCTAATATTTGATGAAAATTTATACAAACTCACAGCTGCCAGTATGATCAACCATGGAGTAATATATAGGAGATACCGCGCAGTGAGAACTTTGGCGATTAATCCTTGTGCCAACACAGGAAGAGCGGCGAGAATGAATATGTGGTATGGTTTCTTTCCTTTTACAATAAATAAGCTAAGGACTGATAAAAAAACTATAGGTAGTGTGAGGAAGTAAGTGAGATAACTCCAGCTGATTCTTAGGTTTGAAACCAAAGGGTTAAGAGGATGGCTGAGTACCTCACCAAGCGAAAACACATAATCTCTATTCCTTAAAGCAATCATGTGGAATTCCGGACCTAATCTTAATATCCCATATATTCCAAAAGCTATTAGGTAGATGGGGACAAGTAACACGAGATGTTTTAGAACATATATGATGTTAATTTTGGGTGGGGGGTAAAAAATAAAACTTAACGGCAGCAGGATCGCTATAATTTGCGCTGGGGATTTAGTAAGAAGAGCGAATCCCAAAAGAAAACCCGTGATCATGCTGGCATCCAATCTTCTTAACTTTGCTGTCATTATCGAACCCAAGATCGCGGCACTACTCCAGAAAGTTAGCATACTGTCAGCAAGCGCGAATCGGTCAAAAAAGAAATTAAAAGGAGAAAAGGCTATTAACGAAGCTGAGATTAATGATATTTCAAATGAACCAAAGACAAACAGTGATGTAAGCGCTACCACAACAATCGTGCCTGTCCCGCAAATAACTGAAACCAGCCTTCCCGCAAACAGTGGATCGTTAAAAATCTTAAGAAATGGAATTACGCTCCACATAAATAGAGGTTGTTTGCCATCAGAAAGCGGAAGGAAATGTAAAGTAGGTACAGCCCGCATCACTTGGGACCAACGTACGTAAATCGCCTCATCCGCAAATACAGGAATTAGGGTGAGGTTTTTAAGACGTATACCAAATGCAAAACTTAAAATCATAAAAAGCCCCAGAAGATAACGAAGCCACTTCCTTCTATTTATCATAAAAGCCGGTAAACTGGTTAATTCGCACCCTTACTACTTCTTTTAACATCTCAATTGATTCTTGGATAAATTGCCTCTCTTTCGATTTGCTAGTATCTGTATCGCTCCACTCTACAGTTACTTCCTCTATTTTCATTTTCTTATTTGCTGCTACAAAAAGTAGTTCCACATCCCAGGCCCCTACTCTCCATCCTTGTCCACGAGGTCTTCTGAAAACAGACAGATAACCAAAAATCAATTTAACTGATTCTTTTTTGAAGCATTTGAATCCACACTGGGTATCTCGAATCCCAGGGAGAATAAGTAATCTTCTGAAAGTAAGAAATAAGGGTGAGGCAATTTTGCGAAGAATAGGAAAATTTTCTCTTTTGAATCCTCGGGAACCGATGACTATTTCTTTCCCTTGATCTAGGAATGGCTTCAGCTTTTCGAACTCTTTGATGGGAGTCGATTGATCCATGTCTGTAAAGAGGACATATTTACCGGACGCTATCTCAACTGCGCTTTTGACGGCAAATGCTTTTCCTCCCTTTTTGTTGCGAAGATGAATAAAACCCCTTTTTCCTTTGACATATTTTTCGACAAATTCAAAACTGCCATCTGTGGAAGCATCATCTGAAATAATTATTTCCCAGCTATAGTTTTGTCTGGATAAATAAGCATGCACTTCGTCAAGAACTCCCCTCTTGAGATTCTCAAGTTCGTTGTAGCAAGGAATGATAACGGAAATATAAGTGCTCATTTGGAGTCAATTCTCATCCTTTTCTCAACAGTGATACCTCCAAAGCGTTGTGTTTCCATAACTTTTCCGATACCTTTTTGGCGTATTAGCCATGCCTCTAATCTCTCGGGGTGAGGGGGGTCGACCTCGTATAAAGTATAGAGTAGAGGCACCAAATCTTCCTTAGGATGTTTCTTTAGATTGTCTCCCATCCAAGCAAAAAGATATTCGTACGCTTTGGGAATAACTGGTGGCACGTAGACATCTATATTGAACTCTTGTTTGTCAGCATTTTCGTAAATCCAGTTTATAGCTTGTTTTTGATTTCCTAGAGATATGTGTTCAGGCCCATCTACACCTGCCGTAAGGGAATGATAGGCGATTAGGTAGTTTGACTTAATAAACAAAAATATGATCAGTATCGCTGCTAGTCTTCCCAAGTGATATTTAACAATCGATCCTAGACAGATTGAAAGAAGGAGAATAAAAATGGGGAAATTTCCGATCAAATAGTAGTCATAGAAATTGCCATGATTACCTTGAAATATAAACAGAATTGTAAGTGGAGTAAGTAATAGAATAAGCGAAGTTGTCGCCAGACTAGATCTCCATTTTTTGAAGGTTATCACCATAAGCAACAGAACGAGGGGCATTCCTATGGCAATAAGTTTTTCATCGTACGCGAAAATTTTCGAGCCGAATGCGTCCCGATAGAATAGTATCCTCTTATTAAACACCTTCGCCGGAGATCCAGAGAAGCTTTTCTCAGCGATCAATTCCTTTTTGAAGTTTCTAAAGAGCAGGTGCTCATGTCTAAAATCAAAAACGATTTGAGGGATAAGCGACAAAACAAAAACCAGGATAGCTATAAATAACTGTCTTTTGTTTGGCTTGTATTTCCATTGCCAGATGAGGAAAATAAACACAGCCGGCAGGAAGAATATAGCCGAGGCCGCTTCAAACTGCAGAGATGCACTAATTGCCAGAGAGGTTGTAATCCAATGTTTTGTCTTGCCTTTAGTGATTTGGAATAGAGACCACATAAGAATCATTGAACACGGTAATAGAGGAACAGGATTACTAAGCCAACGGTTCAACCAAAATAAAGGTTGGGAAAAGGAGTAAATGAAGGCGGCCAACAATCCCGCAAATGTATTTACTGACTTACCTAGGCGATATAAAAGGAGAATTGTAACAAGTTGAAGTGCTCCTAAAAACATAGTGGGAATTACAGGATTGCCGTAGCCAATCCAATAGAAAGGAGCAAGTAGATAATAAAAAAGGGGACCTAGATATATTCCATCAAGTCCAGTGACTGGTCCCACAAGGAACGGCTTGCCTTGGGTTATAAATTCTCTTATTTTGAGCGCGTCTCTTCCTTGGTCGTAATGAAATCCCAGAAGATTATCTAAGCGATACCATCTGACAAACAACGCTCCTATTAAAATTACTATTAATAAAATTTTTTCCAACTTAGAGGTTTGTTTCTCGGGTTTTTCGTACGAAACTGGTGAAGATTTAATTTTGGACATGAACAAGTTTAAATAATCTAACTCCCCAAGGGAAATTCCATTCTGAACTAATTTTTGCCCATCCAAAATTAGCAATTTCTGCTATGGGGTGATTAATGGGAGAACAAATGGGGTCCTCACAAATTACATATAGATTGTTTGCGATTTCATCCTCTACCTTAACAACTTTGGCTTTGTTAAGAGACAGAAAATAGCGGTATCCAGCGTCATAGTTTCTTTTTGCTATGAGGGCTAAATTGAAATCTTGGTTTGGCGAATCTTCATTTATGAAGTCGGAGATGGCCTGGGTTCTTTGAAGCTGAAGATTAGGAGAAAACCTGATAGGAACCCAGAGTAAGTTGAGACCGGCCAATAGTAATACCGAGACGGTTACTAGGATTTTCCCTAACAAGTTACGCCTCCAAAGGTCCCCTAAGAGTAGGGAGATGAGAATAAAAGGTATGGCAAAAAGAAAACCATAATAGTGTTCATATATGTTCTGTTTATACAGACCTAGACCGATTAGTCCAAAAACTGTCCAGGACAGGATCAAAAGAGAAGGGCCTCTATATTTAGACAGTATTAATCCCACTATCAACCCTATAAGTGTAGTGATCGCAATGACAAAACCAGCTTTTTTGTGGGCCGCAGCTAGCAGTGAAGAGTTTATGTCCATATAGATAGGCCAAATTTTAGGGATAGCTTTGTATGGTTTTATATTTACGGTTTCCTGTCTAACAGTGAAGAAAGCCTTCATGGCTTTAAAATTAATAAACCCATGTTTTATGTCAAAAAATACCAAAGGACTCATGAGAAGTATAAAGGAGATGAGTCCTATGGAAGAGAATTTGACAAAAGATTTCCTTGTTTGTTTTTGAGAGGGCAAGTCTCTAAGAGTTATTAGCCAAAATATGATGATAGTGGGCAGGAGCAGCAATCCAAGATAATGAGATTGAACGACAAAGGCAAACGAGATGCCGGCTACAGTAAGATATTTTAAATCGATTTCTTTCCAGAATTTCCAAATGGACCAGATTACAAGCAAGGCAAAGAAAGGCATAATGTTTGGATTCCAGGAAGAGCGAGAATAAAGAACAGGTAATGGCGATACAGCGTATATAGTGCTCGCGATAATTGCTTGGACGTTACCAAACCATTTTTTAGTCAGAAGAAAAATTAAACCCACTGTGGCTGTACCAAAACAAGCCACCATAACAGCCGGTCCAATGGGTGAAAATTTAAATATCAGAAGAGGAATGACCATTAGGTAGTAATAAAGTGGGCCGAGATACATATTCCCAATTGAAGTTTGTGGTCCAATGAGAGCCGGGTGAAGCTCTGTTATCATTCTTCTTACGATTGTTACGTCACGACCTTCATCTCCTAAGAAGGTAAGGTAATCGTTAATTCGGTAAAGGCGCAAAAAAGCTGCTATTGAAAGAATCAATAGTAGCAGCAAGGAAACTATATTTATTTTTTTCTTGAGGGAGAGGGAAAGTTGTTCCATGGTTCTTGAAAGCGAATCCTTAATAAACCTTTTATGTCTTCCCAGGCGGTTTTAAAAACCTTTACGGTCGACCCTGGATCATCGTGCCATTCTATAGGCAGGGCTCTAATTTTATAACCTCTTTTCTCAGCACAAATAAGTAGTTCTGAGTCAAAAAACCAAGCATCATCTTTGATAAATGGAACTACTTTATCAGCCACTTCCCGGTTTATCGCCTTAAATCCACATTGAGCATCTGGGATGTGAGTATGCAGGAAAGTCAAACGAATCAATAAAGCATAACCCTTGGAGCTAACCTCCCTCACTAATTTCCTACCTATTACCTTTGATCCAAGGGAGTTTCTTGATCCAATAGCAATATCATAGCCTTCAGTCGAAATGGATTTTATAAGTTGAGGGAAGAATTCTAGCTGGGAGGATAGATCAACATCCATATAAGAGAGGATGTCTGCCCTGGAATGAGTCCAGGCGTATTTAAGAGCCCTGCCTCTGCCTTTTGGATGAACGGAGATGGCGATAACTTGTGAATATTTTCGAGATAGTTCTTTGCTTTGAGTTTCAGCTTCCTTGGAAGATCCGTTATCTGCGATAACAATTCGCCAGTTAAAATCATGCATGTTATCTGTAAGAAACTTATGCAGAATTCTGATGTTTTTAGGTAAATCTTCGAATTCGTTTAGAACAGGAAGGACTATGTCAAGGCTAAATTTATGTTTTTGTGCCATGAGTTCAATATTATCATTTGTGCTAGAATCGATAAAGGATGAGGCTGGCTAAGTTGCTGGGGATTGCATTACTCTCAACCGTACTCTTGTGGGCTCCTTTTGTATTAAGATGGCCGTCTTTTTGGGGTATAGACTTGCCCCGCAATGGGATGCTTGTTGTAAAAGCAAATTATGATGGGCCATTGTACATCGTGGTCGCTAAAACATTCTATAACTTCTCAAACGGGAACAAATTTGAATTTCCTTTATCCAACCAATATTACTCCGCCCATTTTCCTCTTTACCCCTCGCTTATTAGGTTGATGTCGTGGCTGCGTTATGACAACTCAATGATTATAGTCACATTATTGGGGAGTGTTTTGGCAACTGCGGTGGTTTATTTCATGGGAAGAGAGAGGCTTGGTGATGAAAAAAGTTTTTGGATAACTGTTGTTTTTTTGTTCTTTCCGGCAAGATACTTTGTGCTTAGATCAGTCGGCTCTCCTGAACCATGGTTTATGGCATTTATTTTAGCCTCAGTTTGGAGTTTCACTAAGAAAAGATATTGGTTAGCCGGAATTTTTGGAGCTCTAGCAACTATTACTAAATCGCCTGGAATTTTGTTGTTTGTGTCGTACGCAACTTATTTATTTACAAATTGGAGAAAAGTTGGGCACTATTCAAAGGTATTGCCGCTGCTTCTTATACCACTTGCATTGCTTTCTGTATTTCTTCTTTATGGAGCAAATTACCATGATTTCTGGGCTTATTTCCACTCTGGAGACAACATACATTTGCAATCTCTTCCATTTAGAATATTTAACTCTTCTCAACCCTGGGTGGGAACTCATTGGCTAGAAGATGTTATATGGATATATTTGGCTGGGTTGCTCGGACTCTCAACTCTAATTGACCAGAAACGCTGGGAGGAGGCGATCTTTGTCGGGGTTTATCTTGGTACTATTTTCTTTGTTTCTCATCGGGACATAGCAAGATACTCATTGCCTATTTTTCCGTTGATACTTCTTTCCTGGGGCGATATTGTTTCTCAAAAGAGATATAGATGGGTCTGGGGAGTGCTGATTTTGGCAATATTTGTGTACTCGGTTAATTTTATGGTGGGAAATACAATGCCAATATCTAATTGGGGGTTGCTGGAGTGATGTCTGGTTTTGCCTTCCAGATGAAAGTATTGTACATAAACCAGTTGTAGGGAATGATCAGCAACCCGATTGCCATTATCAGCGACAGTTGTCTAACTATAACTGTATCTCCTAAGGCTTTAGTGGCCATCCCGATGACAATGAATTGAATTGCTATAGCACCAAGGGAAGTGAGATTAAACTGCGCTATTTTAAACAAAAATCTGACTGGGTTAACTATCTTGTCTGAACTAAAGGTCCAGAAATTGTTAAATATGAAATTGCTAATGATGGCAGCTTCTGCCGCCAGGCCACCCGCCCATGCAGTAGGATATGCAAGAAGTCCAAGCAAATCTTTGTCTTGGTGATTTTGGAATTGAGAGGCAAATAACTTAGGCAGAGACGTATAGCGAAAGAGTTCAAGAGAGATAGAGTTGACAGCGAAACCCAAAAAGCCAACGATGGCGAATTTTAAAAACCTTATAACCTTGGGGTTTTTAGATTGAAGTAAAAAAATCACTCTTAATGTCTCTTGCATCTCGTTTTTGATGATCTTAGATTCCCCCGCTGTTCGATTCTTAAATTCTATTGGAACTTCTTTAACTTTGGCCTGTCTTTGTACCATGTAGAAGAGGAGGTGAATTTTGTAAGCAAAGCTTTTGGAAAGAAGGGAGGTAAAGTCAAAATTTTCAACGAACCCCTTGACTCTTGCGAGCTTGAACCCTCCTGTGACATCGTGTATTTGAGGAATAATCAGAAGGGTTCTGGCTACGAGATTACCGATTACACTTAGAAATTTACGATCCATCCCCCATTCTTTAGGAATAGACCCGCCTTTTACGTACCGCGACCCTATTATATAGTCGTAACCTGAGTTGATTTGTTCAACCAATCGAGGGATGTCTTTGGGCTGATGCTGAAAATCGGAATCAAATTCCATAAGATAGTCGGCATTTAATTTGTCCATTGCGTACATCATGCCCTTAGCATAGGCCATGCCAAGACCTTCTTTCTTAGTTTCAATCAGCAGATGGAGCCATTTGTATTTTTCTTGTTTTTCTTTAATGGCTCTAGCTGTACCGTCAGGACTATTTGCGTCCACATATAGGACGTTCATTTCGTGACCTTTTATGTCCGGGATAATTTCGGCCAGAGTCTCTATCATTCTTTCTGTATTCTCCTTCTCGTTATATGTGGGAATTATCACTACTACCTTCGCCATATCTTTACTTTATCAAAGATATTTACAATTTGACAGAGTTTTTTAATTAATATAAAGTGCAATGCATATGGAGAGATTACCCGGATGGGACGAGATTGATTTCAAAGAAGTTCTAAAATCTAGAGAGATCGAAGAAGCGGAGGAAAGACAGAAGAAATTAAAAATTTGTCAGAGTGACATTACTAGGGGTCTTGACATGTGGTGTGAGCCACATAAGGCCTATGGGCTTTCTCCAAAACTTAGCTCCATGGGCAGTTACGAAAACGAAACTGCTGCTCATATATTCATAATGGCCTGTGTAGTGGCCAGAAAGTTTGTTGGGATAGAAGCCAATTCGTTACTTGAGGCACTAGCGGAGAAGAGAGTGTCTCAGGGCTCCGACGGTTATCTGGGTGAGTCTATACCGACAATTGAATACTTATTGGGAAGAAGATATCTAGTTGAAGTAATAGACGGAGGCAAAAGATATCTTTATCCCACAAAGAAGCTGCTAGTCAATCAGGGCATGATGCCGCCGTTTGATTCTTCGAATTTAATCTTGAAATAATTTTTTCTACACGAATTGACATCGAGAGCGTGATGTACTCACTCACATCTCTTAAATATGTTTTGAAGTATTTGGGATTGAAACTGACCTTCGATTCGCCAGCTGTTCTAAACTTGTATACAATCGGGAACTCGTGGAATTTTGAAGTTACTTGTGTGAGCCTAAAAAGGAAATAATTAAAAAATCCAAACCCAGTTGCGTTAAGATTCTCTAGATTTATTTTATCTAATACTCCCCTGACTCTAATTGCCCGAAAAGCTCCGTTGTGATCTTTAATCTCACTTACACCAGCAATCCAGGAAGCAAATAGAGTATTTGCCACCCAATGGTTAACTTTACGATTGACTGTCCACCCCTCGGTTTTGCCACTGCCAATATGCCGTGACCCTATCACGACGTCAAATCCCATATCGAGCTTTTCAAGCATATATGGGATATGTTTTGGATCAAAGGCAAAGTCAGCCTCGTTGGAAACAACTATATCTGCTTTCAGTTGTGAGGTAGCATATCTTAATCCCCTTATCATTGCAGATCCCAACCCTTTTTTCTTTCCAGTAACTAAATATATCTTTTTGTCTTTTTGGGCAAGCATCTTTACAATTTTTCCGGTCCCGTCGGGTGAGTTGTCGTCAACAACTAGGACCTTGTGCAACCGTTTTTTATCTTTTTTGGCTAATTTATCAAGTATCCTCAGCATAGCTGTAATATTCTCTTTTTCGTTATATGTAGGGATAATATGGACCACAGTTTGTTTTTTCATGAGATGAATATAATTCTTTTTGGTAGAATTTGCACCATGAGAGTACACATATTGACGTTGTTTCCTGAAATGTTCTCTAGTCCGTTTGACTATTCGATTGTGAAAAGGGCCCGCGATAAGTCATTGGTTGAAATCAATATCTACAATTTAAGAGATTTTGCTCGCGATAAATACAAATCTGTTGATGACCGACCATATGGAGGAGGTGCGGGGATGGTATTGAGAGTAGATGTGGTTGATCGTGCCTTAACATATGTGAAATCAAAAATTGAGAAGGACAGCGAATTAGCAGAATCCGAGCCTGACAAATCAAGGGTAGTCTTGTTGGATGCTAGAGGAGAAAGATTTAACCAAAAGAAGGCGGCTAAATTGAGTTTGATCAATGATCTTATACTGATCGCAGGACACTATGAGGGAATCGATCACAGGGTGCATGAGAATCTAGTAGATGAAGTGTTGTCTGTCGGGGATTTTGTGCTGTCGGGTGGAGAAATACCTGCGATGGTTGTCGTTGACACTGTAGCTAGACTCATCCCAGGTGTCCTGGGTAATCCCGAGTCCCTTGTGGATGAATCGTTTAATGAAGTCGAGGCAGTTGAATATCCTCAATACACAAGGCCTGAGGAATATAATAGTTGGAAGGTTCCGACGATTTTGCTATCAGGTGATCACAAAAAAATATCGGAGTGGAGAAATTCTAAATAGTGTTTGTTTGATTACCTGCTGATTATCAGAAGTTTCACGAAATGATACCAATTCTCCTTCATGCTTACTGGATATATTGCTTTATTAGTGGCAATGTACTCTTTTTGATAAATTGGGAGGTATTTTCATCTCTACTAAACGTAGACTGATAAAATACTAGCTGAGTTACAGCACTGGGTGAAAAGGGGAGAAGTGGTTCTTGTTTTAAGCTATAGAGGATATCTTTAAGTTGATTTGGATGTTTAAGTCTTTTAATTTTGCCGATCGTGATATGGGGTTGGTATCGCAATGGTGGAGAATATTTTAGATCGAATAAGGTTTTTCTTACTGTTAGTTCCAGGTTGCGAATTGGCTCGTCGTCTGAAAGGCCTAGATAGATGACTGAGTCGTCGTGTTTTTTATAAAAGTAATCTACATATGACGGTTTTATAAAGATTGGCTCACGAACATCTATAATTTTAGACAAAGAGTTTGTTAGTTGATAAAGACTACTATCGGAAACTTTGCCTAAGTACGCGATAGTGATGTGAAGTTTCTCAGGTTTTTCCCAAATAATAGAAGGCGATAATTTCCTAAGGGAATTTTGAACCCTGATTATTTCCTCTACCAACGATTCTTCCAAAGGAATGCCCATGAAGCTTAGGAATGATTTTTGTCTTCCCATAGTATTTTACTAAAGAGGGTTATGATTTTATATTATTGAGTAATTTATTCAAGCTCTAAAAAGAAGTGTAAGGAGAATTACCAGGCCGAGGAAGGAGATTGCAAGGTAATCGAAGGCAATTTTAAGATTAAGTTTGTTTTCTGTCGCGTGATGCGCCATGCCCCATAAGGCATAAGAGATGCAAAGCGAGACACTAATCCAGGCTCTGATGGCAACGTCTTGAGAAAACCATACCATGCCCCAAAGACCGAGAGCGAGTATGCCGACTAGTATTGTATAAGCTCGGATGTGATGAGATAGATCAGACATATTTATAGGATGACCCCGCTTCTAATTAGCCATATAGCAATGATGACTGTAGTTAGAAAGGCTATGTGTGCCGCAGTGTCTGCTGAAACCCTGACTATTTTAAGGCGATAGACAATAATTGCATCAACCAAGAATAGTGTAAATAGAAGAATCAGAATAAAAGAAGCAAATCCTCGTGTAAGAGACAGAGGGCTTATGATGTATTTAGCTGGTGTTTCTCGATCGTCACTCGGCTGCCTGGGAATATTTGTTAGTATTTTTGCCGAAGTTCCACTTTCTGGTGCAATCACCGATATTGTGGGCAAAGGGATGGCGGTAGGTGTGGAAGCAATACGAGTTGGTGTTACTGGGTTAAGTGGTTCTTTTGCTGATACGGTTTTTGCTCCGGAAACTTCACTATCAATTTGAGGAATCTTGGTCAATCTAGTGCCAAACATTTGGACTACCAAGGTGGTTTCTACGCCCCCCAGTTTGCCATTTGCCACAGCCACCCCAATGTCTTGATATTTAGGGTTTAATAAGTTTTCTTTGTGACTAGGACTGTTCATCCAAGCTTCTACAACTGCCGAAGAGTCGTTGAAATCACGAGCCAGGTTTTCTCCAGCTAGTAAATAATCATAACCGGCCTTAGAGATAAAATACCATGGCTGAGTGCCATCAGGAGCAACATGAGCCCAATAATTTTTGGAAAACATATCTGCCGCTTTTAGGGTTGCGGCCACTGTAAGTTCTGGATCTGTTTTCAAGCTGTTTAATCCCAAGGCTGCTCTTTTGTCGTTAGTAAGTTTTACCACGGTGTCGGAGACTATATTTGAGGCATATCCCAATATGGCAGGACCTATTTGAATTTTGTAAGAGAATATCAGCTGCACTAGGGCAAAGATTCCGGCAAAAATGAGAATAGATCGCGATTCCAGAAAACGAGCCTTGTGATTATTCGAAGGGTGAGGAATAAAGTAATGGGCCAGACGTTCTATGATGGACATGTGCAAGCTTAATATTAGACAACCTGCAAACAAACCTCAATATTAGATAGGCTTTCCTATTACGATTAGACGTTTCTTGTCCAAAAACCCAGAACAGGTATAAAGAGTGAGAGTTTCATCGATTGTTGGTGATATAACCTCAATATCGTTCGGAAGAACCTCCTTAATCTCGGTCACTATGTAGGTAAAATAACGATCCTGAGTAAAAACATAGATTCTGGCTCCAATTCTTATTGTCTTAAGTCCTAGAAATAATCCTTCTCTGGCATGGGCAAAGATTACGGTGTTTCCTTTATTTCCGGGGGCAGTAGAACCTTCTCCAAATCCCGCACTATCTTTATAAACAACCCAATACCCTTGTTTTATGGGAGAGATTCTTACGGGAATATCAATGGAGAGACTAGGTAATATAATGCGGTTTGGAGGTTGGCCCTGCAAATAAGTTATAACCTCAGGAGCCACTTTTACTGGTTCGCCCTTAAAGCTCTGGCTCAATGACCCATTTTCATTGGGTGTATTGATACGAAAAGACACAAAAAGAAGAATTGTGCCAAGAAAAACGAAAACTATTCCTCTCAGGCGCCCCAAAGACCTTATCTTTTTGGTCTTAAACCTGGCTTTTTCGAACGAGCGACTCTGTTTTGATTTTTTGCGATTTGTTTGCCGCCGTAAATTACGCATATAAGTCCAAGACTATACACCACGTGACCCAGAAAGTTAAGATCTGCGCTAGTTGCAGACAAGCCCAAGACAGAACCTCCGACATTGGCCTGGCTAACCGCTTCGGCTGAACTACTATTTGATGATCCCCCTCCTCCCCCAGGTCCCCCACCTGTATCCGGAGGACCACCAACTGGTCCTGGGGTGGGAGTAGGATTGGGAGACGGAGGAGGAGTTGGTGCGGGAGTTTCTTTGCAACAGGCATTGATATCGGCCGTCGATTCATTGAGCAAATTTTGATAGTTTATTGAAAGATAAATATTACCGCTTATGATAGCGGTGTCTCCTATGTTTTCTTCAGCTGAGTTGTTGCCAGTTATCAGGTTATATATACTGCTGTCGTTTATATTGGACTTGTTTTCTACGGAGATTGAATTTGTTTTGTGATTGTTGATTGTGATTGAGCTGGTTGACCCTTCACCGTTGTTTTTAATGTTTGTTTTTGTCGGATCGTTACTCGAAATAAGCGAGAAGTTAGATTTGTTTATAGAGTTTACTAATGATGCGTTAATTGAGATATCGCCGGATTTAATATGTGTAGTGCCGTTATTATCATCAGCTGTATTCTTCCCGGTACTAGCATTGATTTCGATTTGGTTATTTACTTGAGCATAGTTATTTATCTTGTTATCGTTGATAGAGGAATTGTCTATATTGATGGTATTACTGGAGTTTTCTCCGTTGTTTGAGACATTAATCTGGGTTCCTAAATCGCAACACTCTGAGACAGACGAGGAATTTGTGTTTAAATGATTGTTTACATCTAAGTTGGCCTTAATGTCTCCTGTGTGAATCTGTGTAACTGAAGGGGATGAGTTACTACTTGCGGTATTTTGTCCAGGATTTGATGAGACATCAATTTGATTGTTGATTTGGGAATTATTGGTTTCGCTAACTGAATTGGTTGAGGATTGAGTAATATTGACGGAGTTTTGAGAGGATGCACCGTTATCCACAATCTCTAGATTGAGTTCTGCTAGAGCTCTGGATGGAATAAGAAACAGGATTAAGGCGATAATCCCTAGGAGTCGCTTAATTTTGTTAAGCATAATTTAGAGTAGACCCATGAAAGTTGCCAATCTACGCATGGCTTCAGGATGTCTTATTGCAAGAAGAATAAGACTAAGCCCTAGTGAAGCAAATAGAGCCTTGAGCCCTGGCTTATTGCCAAAATTCATGTCTCTTTCTGATGGCACTTGAATAGTGTTATCTTCTACGATGTTATTTTGAGATCCGTGATTAAAAAGACCAAGAATTTTGCCTGCTTTTTGAGATTTAGAGATGGGATGACTTATTATTGGCGAAGAACTTAAGGCATTCGCGGAGTTAGAGGTAGAGTTATTATTTGAGGAGGTGTTTTGATGTTGATCAGAATTATTGGATGTAGCTGTATTACCTTCTGAGGACTGTGGACCGCCTATGGCAGATGTAGTATTTTCCTGAGCAGATTTTTGGGAACCGGGAGTAATCACATTTCCAGTCCAACTACCAAATACATTGACGAGAGTAAAGACAAATTTCCCACCTGTAAAATTGTTGTTAACAAAATTAACAATATTGAGGATCACGTTAGTATCACCTGTCTTGATTGAGGTATCTCCACCAGTATTTTTAGTAGTTGAATTGCCTCCAGTATTGGCATTAATAGTGATATTGTTAGCGAGATTTGCCGTGTTGTTTTGGGATATCGTATTTGAATTGGTAGTTGTTTGCGCTGCGGAATTAGAAGAATCAGCCCCATTATTTGTGTTATTAATTGCAATTACATTGCCTGCATCGTCGACAACAAATTGAGTTCCTGTTGAGCCAGCGTGTGTATCCCCTGGATTCGCACCCATAATTTGTCCAGCCCAATGACCAGCATTATTAACCAAGACAACCCACCAAGTGTCGCCATCTACGTTGTTGTTGGCCACGTTAATTACATTGGCGTTTATCGATGCATCTCCTGATTCAACCACACTTCCTTGCCCAAATTCGTATGTGTTTTTATCGGTTGTATTGTCTCCGGTATTTGAATTGATTTTAACCTTGTTATCAATGTTGGCTGTATTATTCTGAGTCGTATCTGTTGAATTAGTCTGAGAAATATTTGCTGCATTGTTTGATCCTGCTCCATTACCTGAATTTATCGCTCCTGTGGAATTGCGTGTATTACCAAGATCGGGGATAATAATGTCTCCTATCAGATTCCCAAAAATATTGACTACTCCAAAAAGAACGGGATTACCTGTACCAATAATATTGTTATTTAGAAGCGAGAAAACGTTAGCCGAGACATTGGCATCGCCTGTTTCAACTGAGGTGCTCCCTCCTGTGTTTTTGTTTGCTTGATTATCACCTGTGTTGGCAGCGAAAACTAAATTATTGGTGACATCTGAGGAATTACCTTGGTCAATTTGATTACTGGAGCTAGATGTTGAACTTCCAGAATTAGTTGAGTTCTCTCCATTTGCTGTGTTGATAACACTCCCAACTGGAGTACCACAAACCGTAACTGTGCAACTGTCGCTTGCAGGAAAGGCGATAACTATATCCCCAGTATGATTATCGTTAACGTTAAACTCCGCAACTGCTACTCCATCAATATTTGTATTGGCTGCCGTTATCACCGTAGCACCAAGATTTGCATCTCCTGTGGTCAAGGTAGTATCGCCGACATTTTTGCTGGAATTGTTTTTACCTGAGTCGGCTCTTAAATTTAGGTCGTTAGTAATCTGAGCTGAGTTGTTCTGGTTTAAAGAGTCGTGGTTGTTTGTAATTGAGCTAGCTGTGTTTTGAGAATTTTGTCCGTTATCACTATTGCTTACTATTGACGGCTGAGATCCGGTAGTTGCAAAGATGCTGTTAAATTCATTTTTGTTAGCAGTGGTGTTGAGCATTGCATCTAGCTTGGCGTCACCTGTTTTGATTTGAGTATCTCCTACATTGCCAGAAGAATCGTTGTGCCCTGTAATCACGTTGGCGTTAATAGAATTTTCGATATTGGCATAATTTGCCTGAACGATATCCGAGACATTTGTTTCCTTGACTTGAGTATTACTTGTCGAGTCTGCCCCATTATTGGAATTGCCGATAAAATCCTGAGTAGGCAGAGCAGGAGATGCTGTTGGCGAGGGATCTGCGACAATAGATGCACCATTAGATGGGCCTGGTGTGGGGGAAAGTTGTACCGGAAGCGGGGATTCTGGAGGCGTAGGGGCAATGGGTGAACCGGGAGATGTGGGTGAAGGAACAACGGTAGGCTGGACAGGTGGGGTAGGAACCTCGGCCAATGTTGCTTGGGTAAAAAATGAAAGGTTGAGAGATACGACGAGGATAAACGTTAATAACTTGGAACAAAGATTTTGGTATTTCATAGAAAAGTTAATTTAATAAAAAATTTATTGCCCTTTCCCTCGCCCCACCGAGCAGATATGTGATTTAAGCTTTCTTAAATCTGATGGGGCTTAGGGTAAAGTGCAATTTGATAGCTTCTACGACACACGCCGATTAAGCGCTATGTCCAAAGAGAACCATCAAGAATCCGAGGAGACTATTGGAACCGAAAGGAAATCCTGCAGGAATTTCCACATCGTGTCCGGTGATAGCGTCTCCCCCGATTGTTAGGCCGTTGGCATTGCCAGAGTTATCCACTGAAATGGATGAACCGGCATCACCTGTCTCGATGGAGGGATCTCCATTGTGAGAGGTGTTTTCGTTAGCCTTGTTGTCGCCTGTATCGTTGTTAACTCTCACTGATGCACATGATCCTTTACCATACCAATAATCCCAAAGGTATTGATCGCGTCCGCATTCAAGAGAATTTGTCTGAGTGGCGAAATTAGCGGTTTCTAGGGCCAAACCGAGTTTGTTCTCGGAATCTGCTCCGTTACCACCGACTTTGACGGTGCCACCTAATAGGCAGCAACCTTCAACGTCAGCCATATTGAAGTTGGCCATGTTATCTACGGAAACATGGGCGTCTGCATCACCTGTTGAAATTGATGCGCCTCCGCCAGTGTTTTTATTGGCTTTATTGTCACCAGTATCTGCCTTAACACTAATTGAATTAGTGATATCAGCGTAATTTGATTGATCAACGACATTAGCATTGTTTACCTTAAGTGCTATGGCATTGTCTGAATCTGCGCCGTTACCGGTAATCCAAAGAGATAGTCCGTGAGAAGAACCGCCATTACCCCCAATTGTAGCTTCGTTGGCATTGACGCGGGTGTTTACAGAAACGTTGTGGGCGTCTGCATCACCTGTTGAAATTTCGACATTGCCGCCAGTGTTTTTATTGGCTTTATTGTCACCAGTATCTGCCTTAACATTTACGTTGTTTGAAACATCAGCTGTATTCTGCTGTGTAACAAAATTAGTTGACTCCACATCAACACTAAGAGCATTGTCTGAATCTGCGCCGTTACCAGAAATTTTACCTTGTAGGTCACCAAGACAACTACCGCAAGACTTAACTTGTGCGGTGTTTGAATTGGCATTGTTTGTAACACCAACTGAGCTAGTAGCGTCACCGGTTGCAACTGTGACATTGCCGCCAGTATTCTTGTTAGCTTTGTTGTCCCCGGTATCTGTGCTGACATCTATATTGTTGCTGATGTTAGCATTGTTTGTTTGAGTGACAACATTTGTGTTACTTGACTGTACTACAACGGTATTGTTTGAATCTGCTCCGTTTCCGGAGATTTCCAAATTGAGGTCTGCTAGGGCAATCGAGGAGAAACTAGAGAAAACCATTGATCCGGTTGCGATAGCAACTGCTGCTTTCTTGAAAAGTTTGTTCATTATTATGTTCACCTCCCTTCCATATCTGTTGGTCGAGCCAACAAGACGGGTACTAATTAGTTAATTTTCTCGATAAAAATGAGGCCGTCTTAATCCATTAAGTTAATGGATATTGACTAGCCTCCGGTTGCGGTGAGCTAATAATTTTTAGCCTTAATTTTTGCGAAAATCGCTTATTGACTGACAAATTTTATTGTGATGATCGCAAAATCACTTTACAAAGCTATTTATTGCTTGTCAATGCCGAATTTTCGGCCGTTCATCTTGTGATTTTCACCAGTAGTTTTTTTTATTTGTCTTCGGGTAATTTGGACGACTGTTGAATTCTGAACAAAAATTTCTATAGATCCCCAATCCAGTTCACAAAGTTGATTTTTGATCTCGTCTAGGAGTTGGCTGCTAATTTTGGCTGTTGAGTAGTCCATATCGAATCAATTTACCGGTAAAAGAAGTGGGATTCGATATTAAAAGCCCACTTCCTTCACGGATAGTTGGGCAGAGGTACAGACAAATTAGATTAATTGAATATTAATGTCAAGAGTTAGAAGTTAATAGATATTTCTTCTTTGTTTCCTTCTATCTCCCCTACGAAGAGTTTGAAGTTCTTGGTATTGTCGTCCACGGGGAAACCCACTCGCGTGATTTTAGTTGAGATAGCCTGAATTTCCGTAGGATCATTATGGATATCAGGAGCCAAGCGATCTTGAGATCCTTCAGGAAGCAGGCGAATAAAATCTCTGGTTTTAATTGAGATTGAATTATTAGAAGGATTTTCAAGTTTCAGGTTGACTATAAGAAAAGTTCGTCCGGCGACCGATGTTGCTGTTTGTCCTTTAATAACTATTGTCTTGGTTTTCTCCACCTTTGTGATTGTGTATTTTATTTTAAGAGTGTTTTCATCTGCCTTCTTGGTTTTAATCAGAGGAAATTCAAAGGAACGATTTATATCTACACCAGAAACGGAGACACCAGAAACTTTGGATTTTGCATTTAGATTCTTGGCTCCTGAAACTACTCCAACAAGAATGACAGCGATTATTAAGAATATTAGTAATCCTCTTTTTTTGGGTTGAGGGAATTTATTCCATGAACTTAGCAACTTTTCAAATGAGAATTTTTTAGTGGTTGAGGACACATCATCATAAAAATTCTGTGCCATGGCTATTATTTGATTGGGGAGCTTTTTAAACTTCACAGGAACTGTGGGAAGCGTAAAAGTGATTGTAGGTAGCGAAAGTTTGATTGTCTTGGTTTGTGTAGAACTCATTTTTAGTTTAAAAACCCAGCCCTTTTTATAGGGCTGGGCAGATTTGGCGATGAGTCTATTACGCAAATAAACTCTTGTCAATCCCTTTCTATAGAGAATTTGTATCGCCTGTAACGCTGACGCCAACACCACCGGTGTTACCTCCAGTTTCCACAGAAACAGTGTTTCCCGTAGAATTGGTGTTCTTGTTGGTCTTGTTTTTTCCAGTATTCTGTTTGACTTTGACCTTAGTCTTCACTTTCTTGTAGTTGGTTTGTGTTTCTACTAACAAGTTCGTGCTCGAGAGATTCGTTGAATTTATAGAACTCTCACCATTTTTCGAAATACTGGTATCTGATGTTTTACTACAGCAACAAGGATTAACATCGGCAGAGTTACTGCTTCCTCCAACCATGACAGAGATGGCTGCATCATTATCACCCGTTGTAATAGAAACATCTCCTCCTGTGTTTTTACTGGCCTGATTATTGCCAGAGTTTTGGTTTATATTCACGGAGGTTTCTACTTTGGTCTTATTGCTTTGATCAATGACAGTAGTACAACTGGTATCAACAGTAACTGTATTAATTGAGCTAGCGCCATTACCCGAGATGTCAACCTGGTTATCTGCTGCGGCAATTGCGGGTGTGGCTATCCCCAACACGAACGTGGCACTAGTTGCGACAATAGCAATTCTTTTAAAAATATTCGGCATTTTTACTCACCTCCTTTCAATTTGGTTAGAGCGTAAGGAGATTCGATCCAGAAATCCATAATAGGATTTTCGCCGGCAACAAAGAATGATGAAGGGGCAGACTTCATAATTGATTGGATGAGTAAAAAAACCGGAAACCAACAAGATCCACTTACTTAAGTGGACAATGTATGCTTCCGGTTGCGGTCAGCAGACTATAAGAAAAATTTATTATTTGGTAGCAGTAATGTCAACCACACAAAGGATTTTACCTGATTTCGATTTGTGTTTGCGATTCACCCAAGTCTTTAGTAATGATAATGTCTATCGTTTTATTTTTCCCATTAGCTTTTATTATTGCTTTCGCGTTTCCATTTGTGTTTGTCGAGATAACAGTTTTGTTTGAGAAGTCTGATGTTTCTATTTGTGACTTATACCAGCTTATTACTTGTTGGGGTGAATCGTTGGTAATGTAAAAATTATTTTTAGATTTAGTCGAATTTGGATAAACTAACATTGTTTTTTTAGGGACAATGGTTACGGGAGGGAGTGGGGTGATGGTAATGATGGGACTTGGTGTAACTGTGATTGTGATGCTTTCTCCTAGAACTTTGTTAGCTGTATGCCTGGACATGGACATTAAGGAATGTGCAAACAAAGTTAACACAAGAACTAAAAGTGTGAAAAGATTCATTTGACGGCAATTTTACCATGCATTTGCGCTTTTATGATTCTGCCTGTTTAATTTCAGCATTGATTTGGATCCTAGGCCCATTGATGAAAGGAGAGGAAGAAAGAAAAATGAGATTTTTAGAAGAGTCGTCTGGAGAGAGGTCGGGAATACTTTCGATGGTATTAATAGTATCTATTTCGTATTTATATTGGTTGCCACCATATCCAACAATAATCTCATCGCCTAGCTTTAATCTGTTGGCAAAGAAGTATTCAGGGTTGAACGTGGGCCAGTTGGTTTGAGAGAGTAGGTGTGAAGAGATGATAGTGGTTCCCCATTCACCAGGTAAAACTGAGTCGAGAGAATGTATTAGTTTGCCTTGGCTAATCGACTTTTTTTGTGATTCTGGTAGATTAAAATTAACTGCTTCATCTACGATCGAAATTACCCCAAGCTTTGGGATAGCTAGCCAAAAATTATCTTTGGGTATTCTGAGAAACCTAGACTGTTCCAGAGAATTAATTTGGGTTGATTCTGATGGCACTATGGCGTAATTTAAGTGCCAAAGTTGAGATGTCGTAAGACTTAGAAAGACTTTAAGGATAGGCGCGAAAAGGAAGAGAGATCCTACAAATATTGCAAGAGCTATTAGTTGGGTCAAACCGCGTAACATTTATTCAATTATGGAGATTAAGACGATCTAAGTAAAGTTAACTAACCAGTCAGATTTAAGCGACGTGCGAATTGTTTTAAGTTTGGCGGTAAAGTAGGGACAATTTTAGCCACAAACACGACACAAAAAGAGATACCTATTGTATCTATGCCTACGTCTCTTACTTTTCCAGTACGGGTAGGGACGAATGTTTGGTGGATTTCGTCGCTGATTGCGTACATAACTGACAAAAGCAATGTCCACAAGATTAGTTGTGTTTTATTTAGATTGGTAGTGTTTTTAAGGGACCTATATATAAGAAGTGAGAGAATGGTGTATTCCACGATATGGGCAGTTTTTTTAACTAGAAAGTCTCCTAAATAGAATTCCGTTGTCTTTACAGAAGAGTGACTGCTGAGTATGAAGATTGCTAAGGCACATGTAAATGTCGGTGTCCAATAGAAGATCTTGCTGTGTATTTTTTGAGGCATTATTTAATTATACCCTGGCGGCGGGAATAAAAATCCTTAATCGCCCAGACCGCAGACACTCCTAAAAACACAAGACCTGGGGCAATAAAAACTACCGGCTCAAATATTGATTTGCGGGGCTTTGCAGGACTGCTATTTGAAGGCACAGCCGATAACGTAGGGCTTGCTTCATTTGATATACCCAAAACTCTGTTGTCTTGCTCGCTGAGAGAGGGAGATGGGATTTTCGTAGGCGTTTTTAGTGGTGTAATGGATGGAATCGGAGTTGGGGTTATAGCGGCCGTAGGGATAGGAGACGGAGCCGTGGGAGTAAGAGTAGCACTGGGAGCAATGGCGGGATTTGGACCACCTTTGGTGATATCCAAATTAGTAACCCAAGTCAAGGATCCGTCCGGAGATCTTCCACTACTATGATCATCTTGCGGAGTACCAATGACTTGTCCACCCCCATAGTCAATATGATCCACCATTTGTGCCGAAGGTGAAGCGTTATCTAAAAGACTAATGGCATCTCCACCACTATTGTTAAGCCAGCCTGCTGTTTTTTCAAAAACAAAGTATCCGTTGGGCGCTATGGTACCTGAAAGAGGTTCGGGTGGATGACTACCATCTTTTAGGGACCAGCCAGTCAAATTGATCATACCAGTTCCGCTGTTGTAGAGCTCAACCCATTCAGGATTTGAGTTAGAAGAGAACTCATTGATTATCACGTTGGCTTTTGCAGCAGAGACTCTTCTCAACAAGAAAAGACAGGTTAAGATGATAAATTTGGATCTATTTGACATGCCAATACCAGGTGAATAAGCCTCCTCCGTGGTCTATCGCTATATAGTTCATAGTAGAACCTTTACAGCTGATGTTTCCTCTGTAAAGAATTCCGCTTTGCGGACTTTTGATAATTTGATTATCCGATACCATGTCTATTCCTGTATGAGGGCCACCTGAATACCAACCCAATCTTGCCCAATAGGTCATACCGAACCCTTGTGTAATTCTGGGATTTTCAATTGGGAAGTCCCAATTGCCACTGAAAGAGAATTGTGGGTCAGGTTGATTGTTCCAAGCTATGTTTATCGATTTTAAATATTCGGCAGGATTTTGATGTTGTCCATTTTTGACGACCTCAAAATGCAAATGAGGACCCGAGGAGCATCCTGGAGCTCCACTGTTACCGATAATTCCAACAACATCGCCCTTTGCGATAGAGGTACCATTTTCTAATTTTGCAGCTCGCATGCCTTCTTTTATTGCTTCTTGCTCAGATTTAGCCGAGATCAGAAGTGCCTGGAATTTTTTTTCGTCGTTTTTGGTAATTTCTAGCAGTCGTTGCTTCTCTTTGATCTGTTGGCCAAGTAGTTTTTTTTGTACTTCAAGTTTGGATTTTAGACTTTCCTCTTCTGTCTTCTGGTCTTGGTAGTTTGATTGAGTTTGGGCGATTTGTTCTATTAGTTTACGATCATGGTTTTGAATAATTTTGAGGTATTTATATCTTAGGACAAACGAGCTGAGATCTTCTGACGAGAGCAAAAGCATGAAAGAGTCAACCCGTGAACTACGATATGTCTGGGCAATGCGGTTTTCAAGAATTTTTGAAAAGTGACTGAGTGAAGTTTCTAAACGATCTATTTTCCCAGTTAAAAGCAATACTTGTTCTTCTGTTTGAGAAATCTTGAGGAGGGTTAATTGAATTTGTCCATTCATAAAAGCAATTTGGCTGTTAAGAGTCTTTGTTTGGGTTTGAAGATCCGCAACCTTTTGTTCTAGTTCCTTTATTTCCTGGGCTTTTTTGTCGAGTTGTTCCTGAAGAGTCTCCGCCTGTGGTCTGGAGGGGTATATGAGAAGAATTGATATGATTACAAGTACACAACAAAAGACAATTTTCTTCATCGGGGCAATTATAAATGGGGTTTTACTTTAAATAGCGCTTTACGGCTAGAAGACTTGCAAATAGTCCTAACCCCAGACCACAAACTAAGGTACCAGCCAAGAGCGCCATATAAAACCACAGTGGTATTGGAAGAAGAGGTAAGCCGGCAGGAAGTGTAACCAAAAGCGGTATGGAATAGATGATGGAGATAACTGAGAATATCCACGCCAATATACCTCCGACAGTTCCGTAAAATATTCCTTCTAGCAAGAAAGGAATTCTAATATGCCACTTACTTGCTCCGAGCAGATACATTGTTTCTATTTCCTCTTTTTTCATAGCAATTTTCATATTAATAATGACGACAATATTGATAAGAGTTATGGCTGCAAAGCAGGAAACCATAATAACTCCCATTAATCTAACTGAGTAAGTCCATTTTTCAAGGGTTGATACAACCTTTTCCAGATAACCAACCTCATCTACCCCACTCATCCCTTTAACGAGGTCAGTAATTTGCTTGAGGTTGCGTGGATCTTTGGCACTAACCTCAATGGATGCCGGAAGGATATTCGAGGTTACCATTTCCAGAAGCAGAGGGTCATTTTTAAACTCCTCATGATAGATAGCTAGCGCGTCTTCTTTGGTAATGAGCTTGATATCTGAAGCTAAGTCAGAGTCTTTGACCTTGTCTTCAATTTCTTTGATTTGGGAAGAGGAAGCATCGTCCTTAAGGAAAGCGGTCACTTGCGGGCGTGTTTCAAAATAGTGAAGCAAAACTTGAGAGCTAAGTGCAATAGTTGAGATAATGGCTGCCAGAAAAAGAGTCATGGTCATTACTCCAATGGCAGCGATCGCCTGGTAAGGGGCTCTTCTTATATGTAGAGCTGTGTTAAGAAGGTGATTTCTCATTAGTCTTTGTGATGTGGATACTTACCATTTTTTTCGTCTTTGATTAATTTACCTTTTTTAATGAAGAGCACTCGTTGAGACATTTCGTCGACAATTGACGCGTTGTGGGTTGCCATTAGGATCGTTGTTTGGTTTTTATTAATTTCTTTGAGTAGCTTTATAATACTGGCTGACGTAGTCGGGTCAAGATTTCCAGTGGGTTCATCGGCCAATAATACGTCGGGTCTGCCGACTATTGCTCTTGCGATTACGGCCCTTTGCATTTCACCTCCAGCTAGCTGAACCGGAAATAGGTGTGCCCGGTCCGTTAGATGTGTAAGTTCGAGGATGTCTTTGACATTTTGGTCTATATCTTTCTTTGGAAGACCTTGAATTTCAAGCGAAAGCGCTATGTTTTCAAAAACCGTTCTATTGGGAAGTAATTTGAAATCTTGAAATACTATACCCAGGCGTCTGCGTAGTACGGGGACCTTATTTTCTTTGAGTCTACCAATATCTACATCTCCAATTTTAATTGTGCCAGAAGAGGCAACTATTTCTCTTGAAATTAGTTTGATAATAGTACTTTTTCCGGCTCCTGAGGGGCCAGTGAGAAAAACAAACTCCCCTGGCTCTATTATAAAAGAAACCTCTGACAGGGCAATTATGTCGCCATACCTTTTGCTAACTTTGTCGAAGGTTATCATTTAGGAAGATGGGGGTCCTATTGGAGTAATTTTAGTTTGCCCACATCCATAAACCATGGGACCTTTTTAGATTGAAGAGTCTCGCCGCAAACTTCTACCTTTTTCCCTATATAGTCGTCCAGGGGTAACACCGAAGAAGTCATATACAGAGTTTGACTTGGTCCTCCTTCTCGGATTAGCTTATGTGTCCCTTCAGCCTTTTTATCGGAGAGGTCGTTGGCTTGCAGTTCTCCTTGTGAACAATCTCTAAATGTCTTCTCATCCTTGATCCCGACTTCTTTACCAGAAGATGATTGAATTTTAGATCCTTCGCTATTTTTAGTTAATGGTAATTTAGTTGCTAACGAGTACCCAGTACCAACGCCCATAACTATTATAAGTGCGAACAATGCAGTTATTTTAAGGAGTAAGGGTTTGCCGGACGGGGACGTGGCTCCAGGCGCCACTGGAGACAAAGTCGGTTTTGAAACAACTTCGCTTTCTGGCATATCAACAATTGGAGGCATACGGTCTTATATTACAAACCTTTAGTGGGTTAAGTCAAAGAGTAATAAATGGAATTAAAGTTCTCGAAGCTGTGCCTCGACGAAATTATCCAGATCCCCATCTAAAACCGAATCTGGATCGGTCGATTCGTGCCCTGTTCTTAAATCTTTAATTAATTTGTAAGGATGTAGGACATATGAGCGGATTTGGGTTCCCCACGATGCCATTGTTCTACCGCCTTTTAGATTCTGTTTTTCCTCTTTGCGCTTGGACTCTTCTAGCTCCCAAAGTTTAGCTTTGAGAATTTGCATGGCTATCTTCCGGTTTTGTTCTTGGAATCTTTGAGTCTGACAGCTGACAACTATACCTGTGGGCTTGTGGACAAGCCTTACGGCCGTTGAAACTTTATTTACGTTTTGTCCTCCATGGCCCGTAGCTCTATAAGCATCAAATTCAATATCGTCATCTTTGATATCAACTTTAATATCTTCGTCAAGTAGTGGTAGTACTTCTACTAATGCAAAAGACGTTTGGCGGAGATTGTCAGCATTGAATGGTGACTGGCGAACCAATCTATGAGTGCCAGCTTCATGTTTTAGATACCCGTAGGCATACGGACCGAAGATGGTAAGTGTGGCATTTTTAATGCCAGCTTCTTCTCCGGGAGTTGAGTCTGTGATTTCATTTTTCCAGCCTTTTCTTTCGGCAAACCTGGTATACATTCGCAATAACATCTGTGCCCAATCCATAGCTTCTATCCCTCCCTGTCCAGAATGAATTGTAAGTACGACATCGCTCTTGTCGTACTCTTGGGAAAGAAAGGTATTTAGTTCAAGTGTGTTGATTTGTTTCTGAATTACACGTACGTTTCTGTCTAGTTCTAATTTTTCTTGAGGATGTTTTTCCAGATCTTCTAGATCAAGTAATTCAGCCATTGCTTGATTATCGACAATTTGTTGTTTGATATTCTTGATACTTTCATCTATTTTTTTGATCTCAGCGATTTCTCGCATCATTTTTTGTGCCTTGTCCGAGTCTGACCAAAAATCTGATTGTTGGCTTTTTTCTTCAAGCTCGTGTAAGCGTAGCTGTTTGGCGCTTGGACCAATTTTCTTGATAATTGCATCAAGTTTTCCTTTAAGAGCTAGAAGTTCTAAAATTGTTTCACGCATTATCTATTGATTTTATATATTTTTGGGGTTTTGTTTTGGTTGCAAAACAGAATCAATGATTTTGATAATTTCCCTGCCTTTGCCACGACAGCCGAAATAACCTCGTCCATAATATGCGTTTTCAAGGTCCAGCTGGCTCAGAAAACGAATGACTCTTTTGTCGCCTTGAAAAAATATCGGTACTGGTACGGGAGTGGTGGGGGACCCCGAGACAAGTAAACATGACCATCCTTCTAAATTGGCCAGGGCTCCCAACAGTGTTTTTGATGCAGGAGCATGCCAAACAACAGCTGTTTTTTTTGCTATCTGGTATCTTTCTTTCGCCTGTTTCCAAAGTTTTTGGCAATAGTTTTTAAATTCTAGCCATTCTTCTTGAGAAGAAAATTTTTTTTGATATCCTTCTTCCCATATTTTTATAATTTGTTTTTTGTTACGAGGATATTTTCTGATTGTATCTTTGAGGAAAACAGAATCAATAGAGCCTACAAGTTTTTGTCTTAGGGTGGGTTTAATTCGCAAAAGCTTGCATACCTGGATAAGTGATGATGGCCTGTGGGAGAGCTTTCCGTGATGGTCTATAAGAATGAATTTCTGGTCAGGATTTGTTTGTGGTCGACATTCAACAAAAACTATTACTCGACTGTGGTGTTCAGGAGGAATTTGAGTTTTGGATATTACGATGTCCCCCCAATCCGGCTGGGGTTGTACATAAAGAATCTTGCGGACTGAGAGGATTTCCTTGATTTCTTCCATTTCGTTATCGGTTCCTCCTAATATGAAAAAATATTTTAGATCCATCCGCATATTTTACTGTAAATAATGGCCAAGACATCATAACAGCAGATAGTTAGACGGTTCCGCGTTTGTAGCCATCCTTTGTACCCATATGCCGGCGCTACACTGGAGTGTCCGGAAATCCATGAAAGATTATCTATTTTTATTTTTTTAGCTGTTGCCACCACCCTTCTCATATGGAGATCGTAAGCAACTAAAGTAATATGAGGAGAGACACCCGGGTGTGATTTGTTGATGATTTGTTTGGAAAAGATAAGATTCTCATAAGTATTTACTGATTCTTTTTCGCTTATGAGATTTGATTGCGGAACGCCCTTCTTTTTGGCATAGTTGACCATTACATCTGAGTTTGGCACTCCCAGAAACTGGTTGTCCCCAGTGCTCATGATAATTTTGGAATTTTGATGTTGTTGCCAGAGATCGATTGCTATATCGCAGCAACTTTGAGTCATGGGAGTTAATTCATTTTTAGATCTAACACAATAAGAAAGAACCACAATGAAATCTACCTTTTGGGGTGGAAGATCAGGAATTTCAAGAAGGTGGTAAAATATATCAAATATGATCACACTATCTCCAATTATAAGTGAATTGATCAAGGATTTGGATACTTCTGTGGCACAAACCTCGAGCCCTAAAGTTAATGTATCTACAATTGGTAGCTCGGCTGGATCTTTATATGAGCGTTTAAGAAACGTGATTGATTATAAAGATGAACACTTGCTTCGACGCAATGCCATAGAAAGAATACTCAAGAGAAAACTGTTGTTTCCAAACGGAGATTCTATCGGGGAAGGGTTGATTAAAGAATTAATCTGGGGCCAATATATCAAGAATGATTCTATTCCCTACTCTATGGCCTCGGTAATTGATGTGGTAGTTGAGAAATATAAAAGACTTTTTGGATTTAAACAAGAAAATGTAAAAGAAGATGAAGGGAAGAAGTGGCTGATAGGGTTGATGTCTGTCGAGGTTGACCGGTTGCTTGTTTCTCAGATCTTAGAAGAGGCCTTGAACCGGGCGATGTATAGATGGATAGAAAGTAAAATTAGGTTTCCTAGTGAGGTAAATGACAAGGAAAAACAGGTACAGACATTTATAGCTGTAAGGAAGAGTTTGTTTAAAGAAGATATTCCTACTGTCAGATACAATTTACTATTAACCTATATTCCAAGTTGGGGAAAAGCGGACATCAAACTTACTGAGAAATTCAGTGAAAATTTCTCCAAGATATATCAGGAGATTGAGGGAAGTTTAAAGAATCCTTTAAATACCAAACTGACCAAGTTCTTTCAGCCGTTTACCCCACCTTTCCTTATTGTCAGAGACTTAATACTCAAGTTCGATCTTGTCAAATTATTAGAAGATCCAGATGAACTTGACTACCAAATTGAGAGAACATGTGAGAAGAAGTATTTGCTTACACGCAACAAGCTAGGGAGAAGTATTTTTCGAAGTACGGTATATATATTTTTGACAAAGATGCTTTTGGCATACGTACTTGAAATGCCTGCCGATTTATATCTTTATAACAAGGTTCACTTAACCCCTCTGGCTATTAATATCATTTTTCCCCCTGTACTTATGTACATGATCGGATCTTCTATTAAAGCTCCTAGGAAGGAGAATACGGAGATAATTAAAAAACTTATCAATGAGATATGCTACGAATCATCAAAAAATCAGACAGAGGTACCTGGTATATATGAAGCAAGAAACGTGTTTCTTGGTCGTTTGTTCTGGGTATTATATGTAATAGGATTTGTACTGTCTTATGGTTTTATTGTCTACATTCTCAACAGGTTGCATTTTGGATTAGCATCAGGGGCATTGTTTTTGTTTTTCCTATCCGTGGTTTCATTTTTTGCTTATCGAATTCGGTTGACCGCCAGGGAATACATGGTAATAGGTCAAAGAGAAGGGATTATCTCCGGAATTATTGATTTCTTTATAATTCCGTTTCTGCGGATGGGTCAGTGGTTGTCAATAGAATTCTCCAAAATCAATATCTTCATGTTTGTTTTTGACTTTATAATCGAGGCTCCCTTCAAAGCATTTATAGAGATAGCCGAGGAGTGGATCGGATTTTTGAGACAGAAGAAAGAGGAGATAATATAACGTATTGTGTGTTTTAATTAACGGACTTCTTTGAGTATTTCTTGACAAAGAGAAAGTTTAAGATTTTTGGCTTGGTCCTTGGTGAGAGAAGATAGATATTTTTCAATTGAGGTGGTCGATTCTCCTAAAACTGGCTGGATACTCTTGGTTTCTTGCGCAACTTCGGGAACCTTTTTCCCTTGTAATAGACTGATCACACTATTCATTCCAAAGAGTTTGGTAATGATTATTGCCTCAGTTGCAAGTGTTATAAGTATTCCCACAATAAAACCCGCTCCTGCTCCTGAGACTGACGTATGGAACATGTGTTTCTTAAACGAAGCATAAGAGAGAAAAATAACAAACACTCCCAATCCCAAGGAGATATAAATAATCGGATTATTGAGATCCGCCAGTATGCTCTTGTAATCGATAAGGGTCAGGATTTTGAAGAAATCTAGGATACTTTGTATTTGGGCAGGCATGGTCTAACCTTTATTATACATTTTGATTGTCAAGAGATCGCCAAAGGTACCAACTGGCAACAGTTCTAAAAGGTTGCCACTTTTTACCGATTCTTTCGATATTCTTATTATGAATTTTCTTGTGAGGAAAAGCTTTTTTTAGGGCATTTTGGATACCCAGATCGATAACGGGGAATATGTCTGGGCGAGCCAAGGAAAACATAAGAAACATTTCTGCGGTCCACCTGCCTATGCCTTTGATTAAGGTTAGTTGTTTCACTATCTCTTCATCTGGAAACTCTGCCAGAGCAGAGACCTTCACTGTATTGTCTACAACCTTTTGTGACAGATCTTTGATATAGGATATCTTCTGCCTAGACAGACCCACTGAACGAAAACTTGATTCACTGAGCTTCAAAAGTAACTCCGGATCTAATTCGTTACCGGGAAATAATGATTTAAGCCTATTAAAAATAGTAGCTGATGCTCTATTCGACAATTGCTGGGAAACGATGGCGTCAACTAAATCTAGGAAATAATATTTCTTGTCTCGAGCAGCGATAGTGCAATCACCAAACTCATTGATTAGCGGTCCAATTATCTTGTCCTCTAAGAGAAATCTCTGAGCATCTTTCCACATAACAAATAATCTTCAATCTAGATTTTCCACCTCTTCCAAATAGTGGTCTATGACTTTTTCGTCTTCGCCAAACATAAAGCTTGCAACAATGAAAGATCCAGATAATACCTTGGACAGCCATATCTCGTCGTCCCACCACATCTGATGATACGGAATTTGGTCACAATTAAACCATTGTGGAGCCATTTCCTCTGTTTCTTGGGGTTCTCCTTGCCATTCTTTACAAATAAATACAGTAACCTGCAAGTCCCAGTTTTTTTCTTTTGGGACTAAAGGAAAATAGAAATTGATAATTGCTACCTTCTTAGGCTTATGGAGGTTAACGCAGATTTCTTCTTCGGCCTCACGAATTGCCGCTGATCGGATATCTTCCCCTGGATTGAGTTTGCCTCCTACTCCGTTCCATTTACCCACCCCAAATCCTCTTTTTTTGAGAGCCAGTAAGATCTGATTGTCTCTTAAAAGAAATGCGTTAGTTGCCTGTCTTAGCGGCTGGGTAAGAGTCGCTTCGTATTCTTTGATTTTCACCTGATTCTTATACACCAGAATTTGTGTTTATATCAAGCGTCTAAAACAAGCATTTTAAGAGATTAATTTGGATAATGGCACTTCTTGTATTTCTTGCCGCTGCCACACCAACAGGGGTCGTTACGTCCTAGATTCTTGTGAGGGTTTTTGGATGGAGTGTTGCCTGATTTGCCAATATTTTTAGCAGCTTCTGTGATCTTGGTACCACCCAAAGCTTTGAGGGCTTGTGCCATGTCACCAACCGATTTGGTATCTTTTTTCTTACCAATATTTTTAAGCGCTCCTAGAAATCCTGTATTGTCCTCCTTGGTTTTATTTTCCTCAGTTTTCGGTGATGGAACTGTAGTTGTCGCAAGGCCTGTTGAATCAATCATGTCTATGTTTTCTTGTGATCTTTGCATGATTTCTCTTGAGGCGGTGGCAGTAGAAGGAGGGGTGGCACCAACTTGAATTCTAAAAACGCGCCTTACTACTTCGTAGTCAATCTGTGCCATTAAGCGCTCGAACATGCCGAAAGCTTCATTTTTGTATTCAACCAATGGCTCTTTTTGACCATAACCACGAAGTCCAATACCTTCCCTCAGGTCATCTAAAGCATCTAGGTGATCCATCCAGAGCTTGTCGATGGCTGATAAGTAAGCAAATTTTTCAACCTCGCGCATAACTCCTTCACCTACTGTACTTTCGCGGTTTTCATAAGTATCTTCGACAATTTTTTTAAGGAAGGATGGCTTGTCTTGATCTGATGTTGCAGCCAATTCTTGAGCCATGGCTTTCTGGCTTAAATCATCAAAGGGAATAATTTCAATAAATTGTTTGACGACCCGATCTGCTTCATCAGGAGTGATAGAACCTGGTGTATACAAGGAGATCAGATTTTCAATTTCATTGCCAATCTTAAGTTTTATTTCTTCCTTGAGAGATTCGCCACCTTGTGAGCTTGAACCTAATACTCTTTTTCTAGTTTTGTAAATAACTTCGCGTTGTTTGTTTGCCACATCATCATATTCAACCAAATGTTTTCTAGCATCAAAGTTAAATCCCTCAACTTTTACTTGGGCTTGCTCAATGGATTTACTTACCATTCCGTGCTCAATCGGTTGATCGTCTGGAAGCTTTAAGAAAGACATGACCTTGGCAACTTGCTCTCCTCCAAAGATGCGCATAAGGTCATCGTCTAGAGAAAGGAAGAAACGTGAGGAGCCGGGATCTCCTTGGCGACCTGCACGACCTCGAAGCTGGTTGTCAATGCGTCTAGATTCATGTCTTTCGGTGCCTATGACGTGCAGGCCTCCTAGAGCAACTACTTCATCATGAACTTTCTGCCAGGAGACTAATTTTTTCTTATAATCGTTTGCCTTCATCTTTTCCCCGACTGCAAATTTTGGATCGGCCGGTTCCGAACCTCCGAGAATAATGTCTACTCCACGTCCTGCCATGTTGGTCGCAACTGTAACTGCTCCAACTCTTCCTGCTTCGGCGATAATACTAGCCTCTTTCTCGTGATGTTTGGCGTTTAGGACCTGATGAGGCACACCTTTTCTTTTGAGAAATGCAGAGATGATTTCATTTTTTTCGATTGAGGTGGTACCGATAAGTATCGGCTGACCTTTCTTGTGAAGCTCATCTACTTCGTTTACGATAGCTGCATATTTGGCTGTAGCGGTCTTATAAACTACGTCCGCGTTATCTTTTCGCACCATAGCTCTGTGAGTAGGAACAGCAACTACCTCAAGATCATAAATTTTATGAAATTCTTCTGATTCAGTTGTTGCCGTACCTGTCATCCCGGAGAGTCTTTCGTACATACGGAAATAGTTCTGGAACGAGATGGTGGCTAGTGTCCTGCTCTCCTGTTGGATTTTGACGTTTTCTTTGGCCTCTACGGCTTGATGAAGCCCTTCACTCCAGCGCCTGCCGGGCATAAGTCTACCTGTAAACTCATCAACAATAATTACCTCATCTTCTTTAACGATATAGTCTTTGTCTTTAATGAAAAGAGTTTTGGCCTTGAGGGCATTTTCCACATGATGGATGGTTTCAAAATCTTTCTCATAAAGATTATCTATCCCCAGAAGTCTTTCGACTCTTTTAATCCCTAGATCGGTAAGGGTTACTGTCTTGAGTTTTTCATCAATTTTGTAGTCCGATTCTTTGGCTAGATTTTCAACTATTTTGCTGAATTGATAATACTTGTCAGTGGGTTCGGTGTCGGGTGTTGAGATTATAAGAGGGGTTCGGGCCTCGTCAATGAGAATAGAGTCCACTTCGTCAACTATGGCGAAATAATGGCCTCTTTGACTCACTTCTTCAAGGGATCCAACCATGTTGTCGCGAAGATAGTCAAAACCAAATTCGTTATTTGTGCCATAGGTGATATCTGCAAGATACGCTTCTTTGCGACTAACTGGCTTAAGATGAGCTAATCTCTCGTCGCCATGGGAATTATCTACGTGCTTGGGATCGTAGAGAAATGATTGGTCATGGATTATTACTCCTACTGTTAATCCTAGAGAATTGAAGATGGGGCCATTCCAGCCTGCATGGAGACGTGCAAGGAAATCATTGACCGTAACCAAGTGAACACCTTTGCCTCTTAATGCGTGAAGGTATAGAGCCGGTACAGCAGTGAGTGTCTTGCCTTCACCGGTCTTCTGCTCTGCTATTTTTCCTTGAAAGAGGGCTACGGCCGCCATAAGTTGGACATCGTAGTGACGTTTACCAATGGTTTTGAGACTGGCTTCTCGGGCAAGTGCGAACGCTTCGGGCAATACCTCTTCTAGCGTTTTGCCTTGAGCTAATTGTTTCTTGAGACTGGTTGTTTTAGCTTCGAAATCTTCTTTTTTTAGTTTCTTGAATTTGAGTTCAAGTGAATTGATATTATCAACGATTATCTGGAGTTTATCTATTTCACGCTCGTTGATATCTAAAAATTTTTTGAAGAAATTTAACATAATTATGCCTCTTGGGCTTGGGGGTGAATTATACCTGCAAAGAAGGCTGAATGCCAGCCTGACTGAAGTGAATAATAAGGTTGGTTAAGCTTCTTATTAACGAGACTTCGCCGAGGTTTATGTTTTCCAGAATTCGGATCAGAGAATGAGCTGATGCTTTAGTTTCTGGTGTGTAAAATAGACGATTTATATATATCTGGCCACCTGGCGTTAATTTGTTGATGATTTCCCTTAGAAAGTTTGAGGTCTCTATTTCTGGTGGAGCCTTATAACCATGGAAAAGATCAACGAATATCAAATCATAATTATTTTTCTCCTTTCCGATAAATCTTACGGCGTTATCTATTACTACGTCCAAGTTTTTTACCCGAGATAGGTCTAGATAATTGTAACCAATTTCGATCATTTTGGGATCTATATCCACCCCTGTTATAAAGCTTTGAGGATTTCTACGTGAGAGCATGGATGCCAGAGTGCCCGATCCAAGTCCCAGAATTAATATTTTTGGAGAATCGGCAGTCTTAATCGACTTTACGACCTTCTCCCAAACTTTTTTGACTAGCCCACCTGACTGGGTCAGATTTCCGGCTTGAACTGAGATTTTGCCAAGTTCTTTTACAACTTTGATTTTGCCGTTATACCGAGAGTTGATCTCTTCCAGAGTTTCTCTTCCGGAGAGCTTGTTGAGAAAAACAATGAAGCTGTCCTGATTCAAATTGATCATTGATAACTTTTGGCCTGGAGATTGAAAAGGTGAGAATATTTCCCAGCGAGTTTCATAAGTTCTTTGTGCGTTCCTTGTTCAGCAATGCTACCGTTTTCAAGAAGTAGGATTTTATCAGCAAGACGAACTGTGCTGAAACGATGAGATATAAAAATGATGATTTTTTCAGTTCCGAGTTTAAGAACGTGTCGAAAAATATCCTCTTCTGCCTGTGGATCCACATTACTTGTAGGCTCATCAAGAACTATGATCGGTGAATCCTTGAGCAGGATTCGAGCTAGCCCTATTCTCTGCCACTGACCTGCTGACGGTTGAACACCTTTCTCATAGTGACGAGAAAGTGAATTTTCATATTTTAAGGGTAGAGACTGTATCCATTCGTCTATGTCTGTCATCTTGGCATATTTGCGAATTTGGTTAAGATTATTAATGTTGTCGACATTACCGTAACCGATACTTTCTCTTGCTGTGAAGTCATAGTGTTCAAAATCCTGAAAAAGTACTCCTATGTTTTTCCAATAACTATCCAGCTCATAGTTGTCAATTTTTATCCCGTCAATGGTTATCTCGCCCCGAGTGGGTTCGTAGAAACCGGCAAGAAGTTTTACTAGAGTGGTCTTGCCAGTCCCGTTTTCTCCAACAAGGGCAATGTTGTCTTTTCTGTCGATTGTGAAATTGACGTCTCTGAGAATCCAGTTTTTACTTTCCGGATATTTGAACCAAACGTGAGAAAAGCTTATCCCTTTGCTAATTTTGTTCGGGAAAGTAATACCATGATGAAAACCACTGGGAGGTTTTAGATTTAGAAACCACATAAGGTCAGAGACATATAGGTAATTTTCATAGAACTGCAGAAATGCTCCAACCAACCCACTTAGGTTATCTTGAAAGATTGAGACCGCACGGACATAAGCTTGAGCTGAACCAAGGGTAATTTCTCTGGTGATTGCCAGAAAACCAAAATATGCATCCATCCCATAAAAGAGGATGTCTTCGGGGATAGATACTAATGAGCGAGACGCAATTTTATCCTTTACAATTTTTTGTTTGACACCATTGATTTCTGTTTGGGTTAGCGAGAGTTTGTTTACTAAATATTCACCAATGCGGAGCAATCTTAGTTCTAGGTAACTACGCGATTGAATTAAATAATAACTAAGCATGCCTCTTAATCGATATTTTGGACTTAGCTTTGTCTCGGCTTCGTAATCTATTTTTATGGCTTTGGCGTCAATGATGAAAGATGGTAAAAGGAAACAGACAGCAAGTAATGCCAACCACGGTCTAAACAAAAAGAAAATGGAGAGTGAGGAGACGATGCCGCTTAAATAAAGTGGCAGATCTGCAAAAGAGGAGACAATTGGATAAGCTCTAGAACTACCTTCTCTTTCGATTTTACTGTACCGGTCTTTGAAGCTAGGGTCTTCAATCGTGGGGATATCAATTTGGGTATATTTATTACCAATAAGTAAATCGATCTTGTCAGAAAAACGGCGAGAGAGGAAACGATTGTGATAGCCAATCAATCGTCGCGAGATACCCTTGATAGTCCCGTTAACAAATCTTAGGGTGACAATGATAATTATAATCTTGAGAGCTGGTTGCCATGGTTTACCAATATTGTTTACCAGAGTATCGATAAAATATTTGTCGAGATATAGAGTCGGGATAATGGTTAGGCTATTTATCACATTTAGGACCACTAATACTATGGTCATTGAAGGACTAGTTGACCAAAGCAATTTAGTGACTTCACGTAGAATAAATCCTATCTGACGAAGAGGAGAGAGTTCAAACTTGGGAAAGCGGAGTTTTGCGACCATATATTGATTTTCCTACCCAGGAGGCGCAAGAGCAAGAATTGCAATTTTCGGAAGAGTATTGGTGGTTTATTTGTTAGGTAGAATTTTGCTTACCCCTAGATAAGGGACCAAGACCTCGGGAATAGTCACAGACCCGTCCTTGTTTTGGTAATTTTCCAAAATTGCGACGGGCACACGGGATGTAGCAATAGCGGTTCCATTTAACATATGGAGATAGTCTACCTCCCCTGTTTTACGACGGAATTTTATATTGAGGTTTCTTGCCTGATAATCGGTACAGTTTGAAGTCGAAGTAAGTTCACCATAATCATTTCTCCCTGGCATCCAACCTTCGACATCATATTTCCTTGCTGCCATAGCACCGAGATCGCCGGTACACATCTCTAGCACACGGTAAGGAATATCAAGGTTTTGATAAATCTTCTCTTCAAGTGAGAGAAGAAGTTGATGATATTTTTCTGACTCTTCGGGAAGACAATAAATAAACATCTCGGCTTTGGTGAACTGATGAACTCGGTACATGCCTTTGGAGTATTTGCCATACGCACCTGCTTCTTTGCGGAAACAATGAGAATAACCTATATATTTGAGAGGGAGTTTCTCCTCTGAGATTATCTCGTCTGCGTGTTTGCCAGCAAGAGTCACTTCTGCAGTTGCGATAAGGCCCAAATCTTCTTCTTCTATGGTATAGGTTTGAGCCTCATTGCCTTTGGGGGCATATCCTGTACCTAAGTAATAACGAGATTTGGCCAAATCTGGTGTAATGACTGGAGTGAAACCTTCTTTGCCCAGAAGAGAGAAGGCATATTGAACCAGAGCTAGTTCCAGAAGGGCCCCTGCGTTGTATAGAAAATAAAATTGAGAGCCTGAAACCTTTGCACCTGTTTCAAAATCTAAAATGCCCAAAGACTCACCTAGTTCAAGGTGATTTTTGGGTGTGAAGTCAAAATTTCTAGGGGTTCCCCATTTGCGAATTTCAATATTTCCTTGGTCATTTTTACCTTTGGGCGATAGGGGTGACGGTAGATTGGGAACAAGTGTTAACTTTTCCTGAAATTGTTGTCCTATCTCTTCTAATTTTGGTTCAAGGTTTTTAAGTTCTAATTTAATCTTCTTTCCCTCGTCTATTTGGTCCTTGTTTAATTGATTTCGGGCTGCTCGCAGGGATTCCACTTTCATTATCAAGTCTCGGCGTTTTTGATCAAGCTCTATTACTTCATCAACCAAGGCGGTGTCGAAGCCTTTGTCTGATACTCCTGCTTTTACTTTATCGGACTCATCGCGTATAAGTTTGATGTCTAACATAATTAGAGTTAATTATACCTTATTAGTTAATTTGCAATTCCGACTTCGGCATTCTCTAATCCATGGAAAGATTGGGCATGGAGATCTGCAACATCTTGAGTGATGGCTCGTATTCCTTTGACTTTCAGGGCATCTGATACACCTTGAATTAAATAGAGATTTTTAAAGGTTTTCTTATCTATTGCTATTTCCAGATTGTTGACATCTATTATCTGTCCATCTTTCAGATCAAAAACTACCCCCGATTCAAAAACATGAGCTGTTCGAGCCTGGTGACAAATAGAACAAGTGAAACACCACGAGAGAATGACTACATCCTCTTTGGAGTCTGGTATTTCGCCCAAAGTTATAAAAACTTCTTCCATGTGTCGGTGGGCCGGTATGGGCTGATTCTATGCTTAATTCTTAGTAAGTCAACGGTGGGCAAGGGCTTTTATTTCGCTCTTTCTTTGTCAATGAACTACATTTTTTGGTGGGGTTCGTTTTGAATCCAACTAGTTGGATGGTTCCCGTGAGGTCTGGGATCTCGAATGCTTTGATAAGGTAATGTTCTTGTGCTTGGGCGTCTGAGATAGATAAAGTGTCTCCTACCAACACTTGATCTTCGTATATATCTCTTTCCCAATTAATTGATCGGGTGGTTACATTGTTAATGGTATATGTTCTATCGAACTGCGAAGTGAGGCGATAATAATCTGGTTGTGATCTATGGCCATATTCTGACTGGAAAGTTTCTGGGGAGACTTTTGTATAAAAGGCGAGAAGGATATGTGAAGGGACATCCCTTGTTGTTTCAAGGATATATCGGGTCTGTGGATTTTTTTGAGAAATAGCTACAAACTCTTCGTAGGCTGATCCCCAAGTTTTTGATCTTTCATATCTAAGTAATACAAAATAAGACGAGTAGAGCTGGAGAAGTGAAACAATAACTAGGAATATCAACAATGTTTTATTTAAGTTGTTATTCTTTATATGAGTTGCGATTTTCAATAGCCCCACTGAGACAAAGATAGTAATACCCCAAAAGACCGGAATAGCTCTCATGGTGGAAAATGGGTCTTTGGTGAGTGCTGCTGGTACGGGAGAGAGCAAGCACAACCAGATAATTAGCAACCAATAATTTGATAGGTTTCGTTTCACTTCCTGGATGCCGAATAGAAAGGGAATCACCATCCAAATATACAGAACACTGAGTTCTGGAATGGATCTTTGCATATCTGGATCCGGATCGAAGAAAAGATTACGTGGCGAAAAGAAACTAACATATTGGCTCGCGAACTCTTTTCCGATTAGATAAAGTTTGGTGGCCGAATCGAAGGCAACATTGCTTTGGTAGTGTTGGCTCAGGATATGATTTATATATGTCTGTCCAGTTAGTCTCACGTTTGCCGAAGATCCAAGCGAAACTATATATTGTGGCAATTGGATTAACCCAATTGTGAGTGGGAGTAGAATAAAAAGTTGTTTGTGATTTTTAAAATTTTCCCTAAACACCCTCAGAAATACAAGTAAAATCAATGGCGAAATTAACCTCTCTCCATGGTACCCGTATCCAGATATGGCCAGCGATATAGCGCCGAGCACTAAATAAAATTTAGTAGTTAGTCCTTTGAGAAGAAACCAAATTCCCAACAACATGAATAAAAGCCCGAGATTGGGCTCAAATGCTGATCTGCTAAGAAGTATTCCCCAAGGCGAAATTGCAATAATTAAACTAACAGTTAATGCAAGCATTGATGAACTAAATTCATTGAGAATGAGATAGGTAAGGATGATAACGCCAGTACCTGAGATTGCTGAGATAACCCTTGTCGAGAATATAGAGAGTCCGAGAATTTTTATAGGAATCACCGAGAGATATGCGTAAAGAGGTGAGGCAAAAGTGTTAAATGAACGAAGGAAAATGGGGAATGATTTTCCATACTCGTCTTTACCCGTAGTAGCCAAGGAATAGGAGTTGTATCCATGGGATGCCTCATCTACATATAGGCCCGCGGGGATGTTTTCTAATTTCCAAAACCTTAGAAACGCCCCAAGTATACAGATAACAAGCAGATAAAGATTCCTATGTTTCATTTCTTAAGATAAGACGACATGTGCCTATATATAAAACGGACACGATCAAAGGGAAGACAAACACAGGACCTAAATAAGCGGAATTTTTCACTAGGGTCGATATGGCGATGGTAAAAAATGCGTAGATAAAGATAGTTTTAGACGTATCTTTGATGAGACTGAAGAAACCAATTAAAAATATGGGGATGAATAGGAAATGAAACTTTGAGAATTCTTTGACACCAACTCTTTCTCTGGGGTGAGAAGCGAAAAAATACATATTTGGATCGAGGATTTGAAAAAGGTTGGTTTCAAATTTGTTTACCGAGAGACTCAATTTGTTTTGAAACAATCTCCCTGTCAAATTATCGTAATATTGCCGACGCTGGTTAATTTTAAATATTTCTTCCGGTGTGTGGACAAAAAGAGAAAGATCAAAGCTTTGTGGTAGATATAAAAGCACTGAGATTATCAACAACAGGAACAACAAGAACGAAATTTTGGGATTGCGTTTTTTATGGATTAAATTTAGCAAAACTGTTTGCAGAATTAGGGCCAACAAAAGAAGCGGGTTGGAAAATGCAATTCTGACAGTCCAAGGACTGAGTAGCAGGACTACAATTAAAATTGAGTATCCTAGACCAGAAGCCATGTTTACAGACCGAGATCAGTTGAGATTTGTTGCATAGAAGAAAGTGCTATCTCAATGAATTCACTTAATGGTATTCCCAGTTTTTCCTCGCATTGGGATATTTGTTCTCGGTTCACAGCCTTAGCAAACTCTTTGTTGGGAAACTTTTTAAGAACTGATTCGACTGTAACTGTGGAAAGTTTTTTGTCTGGTCTAACCAAAGCGATAGCTACTATGAAACCGGTGAGTTCATCACAGCACTCAAGAGACCATTCTATATTCCCTTCCAATTCGGCAAGGTGAGTGTGGTGAGTATTATGCGATTGCATTGCATGAATCAAAGGACCTGTCTCCCCAATTTTTTTCAATCTTTGAAGAGTTATCAACGTGTGCTTGTCCGGACTATCCTTCGCTTCTTCCCAATCGGAGTCGTGGATTATACCTAACACTTCCCACAGGTCTTCGTCTCCCCCAAGTCTTTTTGCCAACGCTCTCATTACTGTACCTACTGCTAAACAGTGGCGGCGCAAATTTTGGTTTTGGATATGTGTGTTAAGTAGCTCTAGGGCTTGTGCCTTATTCATTCTGGTTTTCAGGTTTCATTGTCGGAAACAAAATGACTTCCTTGATAGACCAGGTGTTGGTAAAAAACATCGTAAGACGATCGATACCGATACCAATACCACCAAGCGGTGGCATACCATATTCCATGGCCTCCAGAAAATTTTCATCGATTTGCTGAGCCTCTTCTTTGTCTTTTCTCGCAGCTTTGACATCTGCCTCAAATCTCGCACGCTGCTCGAGTGGATCTGTTAGCTCTGACCAACCGTCGCAAATTTCTTTTCCACCAATATATCCTTCAAATCTTTCAACCCAGCCATTATCTGTTCTATGATCTTTGGAAAGTGGACTAATTTCTTTGGGGTAATCGATAATCCACGTAGGTTTAATGAGAGTTCTTGCCACGAGTTTGTCGAAAATCGTGAAGATTAGTTGCCCTTTAGTTTCGCCTCCTACCAACTCTAGGTTGTTTTGGTGGCAAATTTTAATCAAATTTTCTTGGGATTCCTGCGTGACGTCAAAATTTAGATGATTCTTTACAGCATCCACCATTTTTATTCTTGGCCAGGAAATGCCGATGTCAACAGTTTTGTCTTCAATTGATAGCTGTGTACTTCCAGAAACTGATTGTGCTAAGTGTTTAAATAATCCCTCGGTCACATCCATAACTCGATGATAGTCGGCGAAGCTTTCATACCACTCGATCATGGTAAACTCTGGGTTATGTGTTAGATCCATTCCCTCATTTCGAAAGTCTTTACCAATTTCGTAGACTTTTTCATATCCACCCACAACCATGCGTTTGAGATAGAGCTCAAAAGCAATACGTAGATACATGTTCTGGCCTAGGGCATTGATGTGGGTTGTAAAGGGTTTTGCATTAGCGCCCCCATAGAGAGGCTGAAGAATTGGTGTTTCTATTTCCATAAACCCCAAGTCATCGAGATATCTTCTGGTTTCTCTAATGATTTTAGTCCGGGCATCAAATCTGGCCTTTACTTCTGGATTTAGAAGTGTATCCAAATATCGTTTTCGAAAGCGTTCTTCTGTGTCTTTAAGACCAAACCATTCGCTGGGCAAGGGTCGCAGGGATTTGGAAAGAATAATTAGTTCTTTGGGGCAAATTGAGATTTGTCCGGTGGATGTTTTAACTACCTCTCCTTTTACCCCAATGATATCCCCTATGTCCAAAAACTCCAGAAGCTTAAAATTTTCCTCAAGACTGTCTTTTTTGAAAAAGACTTGTATATTTCCCGACTCATCTTTGAGATCGGCAAAAGCAATGGCGCCATGAAGGCGAAAAGATATTAGACGTCCAGCTACAGAGACTTCTTGCCCTAAGGGCGTGGCTACCGCTTGAGCACAAGAGTGCGTTCTGTCGTAAGAAGGAGGATAAGGATTAATTCCCATCTCCCGCAAACGAGCAACTTTTTTGAGCCGCTCTTCCCTAATTGCTTGCAATGTCTGGTTGGCCATAGTTTTAGTTAATTTTATACTAAAAAACCTGCTTTTATGCAGGTTAGTTTGGCGGTTAAGTTAAACTTGCCGCCTATTATTCAACTTTGAGGATTGTATAAGTAATTTTTCCTGCTGGAGCCTCAAATTCAGCCTTCTCTCCTACCTTTTTGCCCATTAGAGATTGACCCAATGGGGACTTGTGGGAAATTAACTTCTGCATGGGATCTGCCTCCCACTCACCTACAATGTGGAAAACATGCTCTCCTGAGTTTTTGACTGTTACTTTGCTTCCCAGAACAATGGTGCCATTGTTTTGCTTTTTGGTCACAATTGCGTTGCGAACTACTTCCTCAAGCTCAGCAATTTGACCATCGAGAAAACTGAGCTCGTCTTTAGCCTGAGCATAGTCATTATTCTCAGAAAGGTCCCCCATAGCTCTGGCTGTTGCCAATCGATCAACGACTTTGGGACGTTTGACGTCAACAAGCTCTTTGAGCTGGGCTTTAAGTCTCTGTAGACCTTCCTCGGTAATTTGGATCTGATGTGTGTTACTCATATGTTGAAGTGGGGGTATGTGTAAAAAAAATCTTCCCCTGTTTCTGGGGGAAGTTTGGTGTCTCTATTGTTTTTGCCAAACCTCCCAATTACTTCCCCTCACGGCGAGTAATTCGGGTTGGATTTAGCTTACAAAGGGTTGGTAGAGACATGGTTACGCTGAGACTTTACACTTCTGGCATTGGTTTGTCAAGCGAGGCTAAAAATGATATTATGAAAGCCAATTCAGGGGGATTTTCTTTCCCTAATTGGCCCTATCGTCTAACGGTTAGGACGCCAGGTTCTCATCCTGGCAATCGGGGTTCGATTCCCCG
>OBEQ011489017.1_pt1 | contig 87335 bp, 82 predicted proteins | sample 1670901 | NCBI WGS metagenome assembly OBEQ01 (sample SAMEA104232315, study PRJEB22302) | groundwater metagenome | biome: forest; feature: aquifer; material: groundwater | place: USA | collected 2011-08-07 | depth 5.4 m | reverse complement strand
GGTGGGCAGTTTGACTGGGGCGGTCGCCTCCCAAAAGGTAACGGAGGCGCCCAAAGGTCCCCTCAGCACGGTTGGAAACCGTGCGTCGAGTGTAAGGGCATAAGGGGGCTTGACTGTGAGGCCTACAAGCCGAGCAGAGCGGAAACGCGGGCCTAGTGATCCTACGGTGGCAAGTGGAAGCGCCGTGGCTTAACGGATAAAAGCTACCCTGGGGATAACAGGCTAATAGGGCCCAATAGTCCACATAGACGGCCCTGTTTGGCACCTCGATGTCGGCTCATCGCATCCTGGGGCTGCAGTAGGTCCCAAGGGTTGGGCTGTTCGCCCATTAAAGCGGTACGTGAGCTGGGTTCAGAACGTCGTGAGACAGTATGTGACCGATGCTGTCTTTAAATCCGGCTATATGCTGGAAAAGCTGAGGATCCCACGCTACCAATCACGTCGAGTGGTGACAATGCGATGGGTGCAGGCAATCAGCAGGGAAGGCCAGGCAGAATTCTGTCTGGAACCCTCAGAGACTGTACGCCGGACCCTCACGCAGGTGAGGAAAGATACAGTCCGAGCTTCTAGGCGACTAGAAGAGGCAGGCAGAAATGTCCTGCCCCCTTCCGCAACAATGTGCGGAAGGAGTAACAACACTGTCGGTCCCTATCCACTGCGGGCGCAGGTGGCTTGAGGGGAGTTGCTCCTAGTACGAGAGGACCGGAGTGAACGGACCTCTGGCGTACCGGTTGTCCTGCCAAGGGCACGTGCCGGGTACCTATGTCCGGACGGGATAAGCGCTGAAAGCATCTAAGCGCGAAGCCCACCCCAAGATAAGGCCACCCACCGGGTTAACCGGGTAAGCCCCCAGGTTGAACACCTGGTTGATAGGCCGGAGGTGTAAGCGCCGCAAGGCGTTGAGCTGACCGGTACTAATCGGGCGAGGGCTTGATTTGCCCCCTTAGGGGTAGCTATGTACAGCCTGCGAAAGGTCTAATGTCGAAGGGCTCAAGGCCACGGTCGAAGGCCAATGCCCTTGGGGCTTATGCCCTAGCCTCCTTGACCTTCGACATTCTAAAGCATGCAGATTCCCGGTGGCGATGCCGGAGGGGCCACACCCGTTCCCATTCCGAACACGGAAGTTAAGCCCTCCAGGGCCCATGGTACTGCGCTGGTAGCGGCGTGGGAGAGTAGGTTGCTGCCGGGAGTAATATCGACAGGGGGAAGCAGATGATGCTTCCCCCTGTTCGCATTCTGGAGCCCGGAGGGAGCCCCGCAATGGAACTGAAGCAGGTGATCCTTCGCCAACTGGAAATGTCGCACCAACGGGTGCTCAGATCGTTAGAAGAACTTACCGAGGCGGATGTGCAGCAGTCCCCCACTGGCAACCTTTCGCCGGTAGTCTGGCAGGTGGGGCATCTCGCGTGGAGCGAGAGCTTCTACGCGGGTCGAGCGGATGGGGCGGTATCGGTGCCCCCCACATTCGCCGAGCTCTTTCGATCGGGGACGGGGGGAAAGGGGACCTACCCTCCGCTCGCGGAGGTGACCTCCGCGTTGGGGGCCGCCCAGGAGGGACTCGCGGAGGTAGCGCGCGGCACCGATCTCGCTAAGCCGGTCGAGGGACGGAGTTACTCGACGGTCGGGGAGCTACTGCTCTTTGCGTGCTTCCATCGCGGGTATCACTACGGGAAGATCGCGACCCTCCGCGCGTTGCTCGGAAAGCCTATCGTTCTGCGGCGGTAACTCAGGATCGATGTACGGCGGGTCGCTAGTCCTGCGGGCGATGTGCGATAACCTGGAGCCAGTTGCGGGGAACCACGGAGATATTCAGTTCGTCGAACGCGGTCCGGACCCCGTACTTCAAGGCTTCTGCGCCAATCTCGAGCGGGACGCCGGGGAGCGCGCCTTCGATGAACATGGAGAACGAGCCGATATCTTCCAAGCTCTCGCAACTCAACTCTTTCTGTTGGAGCTCAATCGTCGGCTCTCCGAACCCGACCGACCGCAAGAGGGCGCGATACTCCTCGACGGTCAGCCACTGCATCGCTGTCGCCTTTACCCCTCGCACGATGGCATAGCCCTGGTCATGCAGCCACTGGACGGCGCGCAAGACCCACAGCTTGTAGAACCGTCGGGTCTCGATCGGGTAGGCGCCGTGGAAGAAGGTCGTGTTGAAGCTGAGCACACCCCCAGGCCGCAGGACGTGGAAGATTTGGTCGGCCGCGGTGAGTTTGTCGGAGACCAGGTGAATCGCATTCGTAAAGACGACGACATCCACTTGTGGCACGAGCCCCGCTAGGCGTTCGGCGCTCCCTTGCATGAACTTCACGATCGCGGACCGGATCTGCTTCCGCGCGATCTCCAGGGCCGAAGGGGAGGGATCGACCGCGTAGATGCAGGCTCCCGGCGCGGTCTCGTCCAGGTTCTGCAGGATGAGTTTGGTCACCGCCCCGGGGCCGCAGGCAAGGTCGACGACCTTCGCGTTCGGACGGATCCCCGTGTGCGCGACCAGCCACGCGTTCGCCTCCTTGAAAAATGGGTGGCGCGCGAACCGTTCAAAAGAAAACCGGTCTTCGAGGTTCATTCCTGGGCCCTCTGCCGCCATCAGGTCCACCCTGGTGAGCGAAATCTCGCCACTGTGGCGAATATTCTCATATTCTACACTACTTTTTGCCCACCTTGCACTCGTGCAGACGGGATTCCTCCCGCGGATCGTTGAAAGCTTTCAAAGAGGTAGAGAGACGGCGGCCACAGCAGGGAGGGCGGTATGGGCGTTGAGGGGACCATTATCATTGAGGACTTTGAGAGCCCCGCGCTGCGCGGGAACCGGTTGGGAGACCCGTCCCGTCGAGAGATTCCCGTCTACCTCCCCCCAGGGTATGAGGCTGAGGGGTCCCGTCGCTATCCCGTGATCTATTGGCTCCATGGGTTCATCGGGGTTGGTTACTCCGCGATCAACCGCACGATGTGGGTCCTGAGTCTGCCAGAACTGATGGACCGGGTCATCCGTGCGGGGGCGCCGCCGGCGATTCTTGTTATGCCGGACGGGTCGACCCGCTACGGGGGGAGTCAATACTTGAACTCCCCCGCGACCGGGCGCTACGAAGACTACATCATCCAGGACCTCGTGCCCTACATTGACCGAAAATATCGGACAAAGGCGGGCGCAGCCCATCGGGGGGTTGACGGGAAATCGAGCGGAGGGTACGGCGCGCTCGTCCTCGCCATGCGGCATCCCGAGGTCTTTGGTGGCGTGGCCTCGCACAGTGGCGACATGTACTTCGAGTCCGCGTACAAGCCGTTCTTCTGGAAAGCGATCAATGAGATCAACAAGCATGGCGGCCTGGACGAGTTTCTCCGCGCGTTCGAGGCGATGCCGAAGAAGAGTCGGTCGGCCACTGAGGCGTTGATGATGGCGGTCGCGATGGCGATGGCGTACTCCCCGCATGCGGATGGCTCCTATGAGCTCCCGTTTGACTTGACGACGGGCCAGATCAACGATGCCGTGTGGGGGCGCTGGCTGCAGTGGGATCCGGTCTACATGGTCGAGCGGTACGCGGATGGGCTCCGCCGCATGAAGCTCGTCTATGTTGAGTGCGGCGCCAAGGACGAGTGGAATCTCCAGTTCGGCGCGCGGCTCCTTCACCAACGCCTGACCGGGCTAGGCATCACCCACGAACACCAGGAATTCGACGATGACCACGGCTCCATCAACTACCGCTACGTTGAGTCGCTACGCCGACTGGCGACCGCCTTGGCGTAGGAGTCCTCGCGCGGATGCTCATGAATCAGGACGGCGCGTTGTGGCGTGCACTCGCTTTGCGGGTTCCTCGGGTGGACGTGGAATAGTGATGACCTCCACAGCCGGTGCCAATGAGCCACCGAGGCTGACGCTGCGTCCTTCCTCTCAAGGGGTGCGCCCGGCCCCTGAGGTGGCGGGAAACCACCGCGTCTTTATCGGTGGCGAGGCGGGATGTCTCCTCTTGCACGGGTTCTCGGGATCGCCGCTCGAAATGACGCCTATGGCCGAGGCGCTGGCGGCAGAGGGCTGGACGGTCTCGCTCGCGCAGCTGGCGGGGCACGGCACCACGGCTGACGCGCTTGCGCGCACCCGGTGGACCGACTGGGTCGCCTCCGCCCACGAAGCGTACCTCGATCTCCATCGCCGGTGCCGGCGGATCGCGATCGTGGGGCTCTCTATGGGTGGAGCCCTGAGCTTGTATCTGGCCGCTTCCGAACACCCTGCTGCGGTCGTCGCCATTTCAACTCCGATCCGCGTGCGGCCCACCTTGGCGGCGCTGGCGAAGGTCGCCGCACGAGTACTCCCGGTAGCCCCGATCCTGTTCCGACTCAGTCCCCGAGCGCCCGAGGTCCGCGCCTACCGTTCGCCGTACACCAAGATTCCGTTGACCATGACGGAGGAACTCATCAGCCTTTTTGACGCGACCCGCGAGGTGCTCCCGACCCTACGCGTGCCGGTGCTGGTCGTCCAGGGGGGGCGGGACTGGGTCATTCCCCGGGGCAGTGCCGACGAGATCGTGACTCTGGCGCGCGCAGCGCCCTCGCAATTGCTGTGGCTCCCGCACTCCGGGCACGTCGCGACGTTGGACCGTGATCGCGCGGTTCTCTTTGCCCGTGTAAAACGGTTCCTGCACCAGCACTTGGCCGAACCCGGACCGAAGGGGGTGACTGCTCATCGAAGACCAGATTGAACGAAGCAAAGTCATTGTACGGTGGCTGATCGCGGGAACGTTGCTGATCGCCGTGGCCTACCTGAAACGCCAAAGCGACGTTACGATCTCCTGGGGGACGGTGTTCACACTCGTCGCCACGGTCGCGGTCCTCAATCTGGGCTACACGGCCATCCTCCGCCGCGGAACGCCCCGGTGGCTAAAGTACCTTACGACAGCGACCGACCTTTGGCTGATCTCGGCCCTCGTACTCTTCACCGGAGGGAGCGGGAGCGTCTTTTACTACAGTTACTTCATTGTGCTCGTGAGTAATGGGATTCGCTATGGAATGGCGATGGCGCTTTACGTCGCCACCGTCTACAACGTAGGGTACGTGGGGGTATTATTGCTCGCCCCGCCACCCGAGCGGCTGACTGTGGAAGCCGTCAAGATCTTGACGTTTTGGGGGATTGCGCTCTACGCGGGCTATCTCGCAATGCGGTTCCAGCGTCAGAGTCGGATCCTTGAGTCCTACGAAGAGACGATCGCGGGCTTGCGCGCTGAACTCACCACCCTGCGGTCGCGGTGACGCGCCTTCCCATGTCGCGCAAGTCTCGGGGGTGGATGGTCACGAGCCGGCTCGCGTCCGGCATCACGCTGCTCGGGCTGCTGTTGCTCGTGCTGTTGGTCGGCGTTGCGTGGCGAGCCACCACCGCGATCTGGTTCCTGCTCTTTCCTGTGCTGCTGGTCGGAGTGCTGGCGGCTGCGGCGGTGGGAGTCCTATGGGGGATCCGCCACTTCTGAGGACGAGGCCGGCGCACGCCTGGCGCGTGTGGCAAACGCTTCGACCTCCGCCTGGGCGGTTAGATCGTTGAGGACCAGCTCGAGATGTCGGGAGAGGTCCGCCAGCCCGGCATCGTCGATATCATCGGGAACTACGATTGGGGTGCCCGCAACGAGCGCGCCCTTGGTGAACGGTTCGGGGATTTCAAAGCGGTCCCACGATTCAAACGTAATGACATGCTGCATCGCGGCCCCGACAGGAATCAAACTGACTCCCGTCTTCTTCGCCACAAACGCCGCGCCGGGTTTGGCGTGGAACATCGGCCCGGCCGGACCGTCGGCGGCAATGACACCTCCGTGGCTGTGACCGAGCACCTGCAAGAACCGGATGACCCCCCTGGATTCCGAAGGGTACTGGGCGGCATCGACCACTTGGTAGCCGAGATGGTGCAGCGCGCCGAGCGTGAGTCGGCGAATGTAGGCGGAGATCGGTCGCAACGTGCCATCTCGCGGTTGACTTGAATAGACGACAAGCGGCAAGCCCTGGAAGAAGAAGATCGGGAGGAGCCCCTTGCCGTGCCAGACCACCACGATGAAGGGCCGCCGCGCGCGGATCTGCGCGGCAACGTGTTCATACCCGAAGACGTGGAGGTCGATCGTGCTATCGATGACGCGGAAGAGGGCCACGGCCCCGAGCGCACAGAGCCACATTACTCCGCCAAACAAGCGCGCGCCCAAAGACGCCGTCGGCTCCTTGTGCGGGGTCCGGTGCTGCCGCGCGTTCGCCGTGGCGGTCATGACCGTGCCGGGTGCAGGGGCATGTCCGCGGGCCGCGTCGGGGGGCGCATGAGGGACTAGTCGTCGAGCCGGTAGTCGGTCGTACGATGGGTCTTCGCGTACATCTGCTCGATGACCTCTCGGTATCGCTCCGCTACGACCCGTCGGCGCACTTTGAGCGTGGGGGTGATCTCGCCGTCTTCCTGCGAGAACTCACGCGGCAAGACGGTGAACCGGCGGATTCGTTCATACGCGGCGAGGTCCTGATTCACGCCTTGGACGGCGGCGGCGATAAAGGCCTCTGTGGCGGGATGCGCCGCCATCGCCGCCCGGTCAGCCTCGTTGACCCCCTGTTCCGCCAAGTAGGCTTCGAGGGACTCGAAGTTCGGGACGATTAGCGCGGTCAGGTAGGGGTAGCGATCCCCTACCGCGACCGCCTGCGCAATGAGGGGACTTGCCACGAGTCGGGACTCGATCGGTTGCGGGGCGACGTTCTTCCCGCCCGCCGTCACGATGAGGTCTTTCTTGCGATCGGTGATGAACAGAAACCCCTCTGCATCCAAGTAGCCGATGTCGCCGGTGTGCAACCAGCCCTCGGGATCGACAGCTTCGGCGGAAGCGGACGGGTTGTTCCAGTAGCCGAGCATGATGTTGGCGCCGCGCGCGAGGACTTCGCCGTCGGGGGCAATTCGGACTTCGACCCCCGGGAGCGGGAGCCCGACACTCCCGAGTCGATTCCGCTCGAGCCGGTTGACGGCAATCGTGGGTGAGCTCTCGGTGAGCCCATACCCGTTGAGGACCGGCAAGCCGACGATGTCGAACAGCTCGGCAATCTCCCGCGCGATGGGTGCCCCGCCCGAGACCGTGAACCGCAAGCGGCCGCCAAACCGGGCGAGGATCTTCGAGAAGATAACCTTGCGAGCAACCGCGTACTGGAGGCGAGCAAACAGTGGGGCGGGTCGGTTTTGCCAGACGGCCTCGCGGACTTGGCGGCCCACCCGGACGGCCCACGCGAACAACTTCTGGCGCAGTGGACTCTCATGCCGGATCTTTGAGAGGATCTGGACGTAGCCCCGTTCAAAGAGGCGGGGGAACGAGCCCATGATGGTGGGGCGGACCAGGGTCAGCATGCCTACGACCCGCTCGGGGGGATCGATGTACGTGATTTGGCACCCGAAGTAGAGGAACACGTAGTCCATGATGCGTTCGTAGACATGACACAACGGCAAGAAGGACATCACGAGGTCGCGCGCGGTGATAGGGAACAACGACCGGATGGTCTCGATCTGGGAGATGAAGTTCCGATGCGAGAGCATGACCCCCTTGGGCACGCCCGTGGTCCCCGAGGTATAGATGATGCTTGCCAGATCTGCGCTCGTGCGCCGGGGCGCCATCGGCGCGCGCGCCCCGACAGGCAGCAAGAGGTCGGCCATGCTCCGCAGCCCGGGGGCCAGAGCGGGGTCGATGCCCAGGACCTGGACTGGAGGGAGATCACGCACAGCCTCCAACGCGATGCTGGCGCGGTCTTTACCTGAGACCAGGAGCAGGTTCGTCCCGCAATCCGCGACAACGTAGTGGACTTGGCTGGCGGGGAGGGTGGGGTAGAGGGGGACCAGCACCGCCCCGAGCAGGTGAGTCGCGAAGTCAATGATGTGCCACTCGGGGCGGTTCTCGCAGAAGAGGACCACGCGGTCGCCCATGCCGACGCCCGCGTGCGCGAGCCGAGCCGCGGTGTCCTGAGCAGCCTGGGCGAACTGCTCCGTCGTGTAGATCCGCCAGCCCGTCCCGGCCCGGGCGCGCAAGAGTTCCTTCTCGCGCGGGGCGGAGCGGACTATGTGCTCAAATAGATCGCGCAGCGTCTCCACAGATCTCCTCCCGACATGAGCGGGTCCCCGTGCGATCCGGAGTGAGGACCGTGAGGATCAAGATCGAGGGAATCTTTGGACCATACCGTGATCGTGAGGACGGACTCCCCCGCCGAACGCGCCCTCCACGCACCAGGCAGGGCGAGGCGGATGAGAATGCAAAGGGGACGGGTGCCCGCCAAGTGCGACGCAGAGCGAGCGGCGAAGCCCTCCGACGGATAGCCCGCATGTGTGATTCCTCCTACGCCAGGCGTCCCTCCGGCTCCTCCGTCCCGGTCGCCTGACTTACCGGTAGCGGTCTACTATCCGGGTAGGGGGCGCAGGAGGTGCGATGCGGTTCGTCGAAACGCGAGCCGCCCGCAGGCTGTTGACGGGCGACGCCCCCAGAAGGGCTGCGGCGCCAGCAAGCGGGGCCGCCCGCAAGCTTCAGCGGAGGACGCGATGATGGCAGGGAAATCCGTCGTCATTCTCGGGGCAGGGTTTGGCGGGATCACCGCTGCGTTGGACCTCCGCCAGGGTCTTGGCGCGGAGCATAGCGTCATCTTGATTGACCGGCAGCCGAGCTTCATGATGGGTTTGCGCAAGCTCTGGTGGTTGGTCGGGCAGGGGACTCGCGCGGAAGGCGTTCGGTCGCGCGCGCGTTTGGCGGCGAAGGGGATCGAGTTCCGCCAAGCGTCCATCCGGGCAATTGATCTTCGCGGGCGAGTGGTGCACACAGATGCAAACGCAATACGGTTCGACTTCCTGATTGTCGCGTTGGGGGCAGAACCACGACCGGATCTAGTCCCCGGATACTCCGGCGCCGTCTACAACCTCTACGACGTGCAGGGGATCGAGCAGCTGGCTCCGCGCATCCGCGAGCTGCGGGCCGGCCGCGTGACCATCGGCATCCTCGGGCTCCCCTACAAGTGCCCTCCGGCGCCCTACGAAGCGGCGATGCTGTTGGATCACTTCTTTCATGAGCGGGGCAACCGGGACGCGGTCGAGCTAGCGATCTTCACTCCCCAACCGAGTTCCCTCCCAGTCCTTGGCACGGCGGGCTGCACGCGGTTGGAAGCCGAACTAGCGCAGCGGCGGATCGCGTTCTCTTCAGCGTGCAAGACGGTATCCCTCGACGGCACGACGGTGGTTGCGGACCGCGCCCGGATTGAGTCCGATGTGCTGATCGCCGTACCGCCGCACCGGCCCCCGCGCGTGGTCGGGGAGAGCGGCCTCGCCCTGCGGGGGGATTGGCTCGCCGTCGAGCCGACGACATTGCGCACCTCGATCGAGGGGGTCTTTGCCGTCGGGGACGTCATGGAGATCCCTCTGGCCAACGGAATGCCGTTGCCCAAAGCCGGGATCTTCGCTGAAGGGCAAGCGAAAGTGGCCGCGGCAGCGATCCTCGCGGAACTGACGGGACAGCCAGCGCCGCCTCCCTATGATGGGCAAGGGTATTGTTTCGTCGAGGTCGGCGGGGGGAAGGCCTCCAAAGTCGTAGGAGCGTTCCTTGCGGTCCCCGCTCCGCAGGTGCACCTCGTTCCTCCTGCCGCAGCGGCATATGCCGAAAAACAGCACTTCGAGCAGAGTCGCCTCGAGGCCTGGTTCTAGCGTTTCTCGCGTCTTCCCCCAGCCGTAGTAGTCCCGTTCACCCAGCGGTCTACATCTTGGCGATAGCGCGGAGTCGCGGTTTTCGCGGAAATTTCTGCGAAATCGGCGCATCGGAGAAGGAGTTTGTTGGCATGAGTGGAATAGGGGAGTGGCACAAAGTGGGGATTGGTGGGGAAATGTGTTCAAAGGCGAGTACCATTACGGACTCGATGACAAGGGCCGCGTCGTCCTGCCCCCCAAGTTCCGCCGGGCGTTGGGGGCGGTTGTGGTTGTCACCCGCGGGCTCGACGAGTGCGTGTTCATCTACTCCCCCCAGGAGTGGGCGCGGTTTGAGAAGAAGCTGCGCGCGCTCTCGATCAACAAGCGTGATTTGGTCCGATTCTTGTTGGCGAGCGCCGAGGATGTGGACGTGGACCGGCAAGGGCGGATGACACTGCCGGCGCATCTGCGCCGCTATGCGAAGATCGAGCGGGAAGCGGTTGTCGTCGGCGTGATCAATCGGCTCGAGGTGTGGGGCAAGGAGCACTGGCTCAGTTACATTGGGCGAGCCCAGACCAAGACCGCGCGCCTCGCCGCGCAGATGGACGAGTTGAGTATTTGAGATCGAGCACGTACCGGTTCTCCTAGCGGAGACGCTGAGCTGGTTGGACCCCCGCCCAGGCGGGCTGTATGTTGATGCGACGCTAGGAGGCGGGGGGCACGCTGAGGCGATTCTCGAGCGCGTCCAGCCGGGCGGCCGGTTGATTGGGTTGGACTGGGACGATGCGGCCCTCGCTGTGGCGGCCCAGCGGTTGCAGCGGTTTGGCGAGGCGCTGATCACCGTCCGGGAGAACTTCGCGGCGCTGGGGACGGTGCTCGCGCACCTCAAGGTCGAGCGCGTCGACGGCATTCTGTTTGACCTCGGGGCATCGACGATGCAGTTTGCGGATCCTGAGCGAGGATTCTCGTTCGGAACAACGGGGTCGTTGGATATGCGGATGGATCGGCGCTTGCCCAGCACGGCGGCGGACTACATCAATCGACACTCGGAACGTGAGGTGGCGGACGTGCTCTGGCGGTACGGGCAAGAACGGTGGTCGCGGCGGATCGCACGTGCCATCTACGCGTCCCGGCCGATCCGGACCACGACGGCGTTGGCGGACGTGGTTGCGGGAGCCATACCCCGACGGGCGTGGCCGGCGCGGATTCACCCGGCGACGCGCACGTTCCAAGCGCTGCGGATTGCAGTCAACGATGAACTGGCGAACCTTGAGCAGACGATACCAGATGCGGTGGAGGCACTCCGGGGGGCGGGTCGACTCTGCGCTATCACCTTCCATTCCCTGGAAGATCACATCGTCAAACACACCTTCCTGCGCCTCTCCCGTGGGTGCACCCGCACTCCCGGGTCCTCCACCCGTGTACCGTCCTTCCCTCCGAAAGTTCGGGTGCTGACACGAAAGCCTGTGACCCCGTCGCTTGAGGAAGTCCGCCGGAACCCGCGGGCACGCAGCGCGAAGTTGCGCGTAGCGGAACGGCTCGATGGACGCACAGTTGCATAGGGCTCGGCCCGGACAGAGACATCTGGGCTTGCGTTGGATTGGTGAATTGGGTTATCACTCGTGTGGGCTGGGACGCCGGGGTCGGTCATCGCTCCTTCACTCACACCCCGAAATCCCCTCCAGAACATCAGAGTACCTCCGGCACCCGATGCCTGGCGCCCGGCCCCACGGTAACGCCCAGACGGCGCACATCGCGCGCCCGGCGCGGTAGGTGGTCGGCCCCGGAGCATTCGGGGTCCGCGCGTGTCGGGTGAGACATCGAGGGAGAACGCATGCTGGCAGTGCAACGGCGAACGCGAGTGTATCCGGTCTTGTTGCCCCACGCGAGACCGGACGAGCATCCTGCGCCCCGCCGTCGCCCCCGGCGCAGTGCCGCCGTCCAGGCGGTGCTCATGGCCACGCTGCTCGTCGTCCCCGCCGTCTGCTATGTGGCCCAACAGGCCCACGTGGCGCGGACTGGCTACGAGATCCTCCATCTGCGCCACGACGTGAGCACGCTTCAGGGCGAAAACGCGCGGTTGCTTGCTGCCGCGATGACCCTCCGCTCGCTCCAGCGGGTCGAGCGGATTGCGACCACAGACTTGGGGATGCGACATCCGGGCGTTGGGCAACAGACCGTGCTGGCGATCGCACCTCCGCCAGCAGTCGCGGCGGCGCCCGCGGCGTCGGCGACGCGTCCGTTCTGGGCGCGCGCGAGTGCCTGGTTGGGATGGAGTGAGGCCGAGGCGCGCGAGCCTGCGCGGTGACGGTCGGGAAAGGATGTCCCGCGCGCATCGGGTCGCCTCGACGCGCCGCCCCCCGTTGCGTCAGTTCACCTCAGGGGTTGCCACCGATCACCGCATTCTGATCCGCGGCCGCGCCACCGTCCTCTTCGGATTCCTCTTGCTCGCGCTGGGCGCTCTCGTTGCACGCATGGTGCAGCTCCAAACCTTCGACGCTCCGCGGCTCCAGAGTATTGCCCAGCGGCAGCAGCTCGCCACCATCGCGCTGACCCCTCGCCGGGGACGGATTTTCGATCGGACAGGCCGGCCGCTGGTGGTGAACCTCGACGTCCCTTCTATTTACGCCGTCCCGCACCAGATTGCCGATCCGCTCGCCTTTGCACGAACGGTCGGTCCCATCCTGCACCTCACGCCCGACGAGATCTTGCGCCGCTTGCGCACTGGGCGCTACTTTGCTTGGCTGGCGCGCAAAGTGAGCCCCGAGGTTGCGGCCCGCGTCAAAGCCCTAGACCTCAGGGCGCAGATCGGGTTCATCACGGAGACTCGCCGCGCGTACCCCAATGGCCCACTCGCGGCCCACGTCGTTGGGTTCGTGGGGATCGACAACCAAGGCTTGGCCGGAGTCGAGCTCACGTATGATCCGGTCTTGCGGGGCCAGTCCGGGAAGGCGGTGGGCGAGCGCGACGGCGTCGGTCGCGTCTTGGTGGAGACGCAACGGGTCATCGAGGCGCCCTCCGACGGTGCGGACGTGGTTCTCACCATCGATCAGGTGCTCCAGCACACGGCGGAACGTGAGCTGGACAAGGCGATGACCCAGACGAACGCCCGGCAGGGGTCGATCACGGTGCTGGACCCCACCAGCGGGGAGGTCTTGGCCCTCGCGGTACGGCCGGGCTTCGATCCGAACACGGGCGGGCAGGCGAAGCCGGAACAGTGGCTCGATCGACCGCTGGCGCAGAGCTACGAGCCAGGCTCGACGTTCAAGATCTTCTTATCGGCGGCGGCACTTGATTCAGGCGTGGTGCAGCCCAATGAGCGATTCTTCTGCTCCGGCTCATTGGCCGCCCCCGGCAACCATGTCATCCGCGACGCGAGGGGCGAGCGGCATGGCTGGCAAACGGTGGGAGACATCGTCCGCAACTCCTGCAACGTTGGGGCGGCGCAGATCGCCACGCGACTGGGGAAGGATCGGTTCTACCACTACATTCGCGCCTTCGGGTTTGGGGATGTGGTTGGGATCGACCTCCCCGGTGAGGCTCCGGGGATCGTGACGCCCCCCACCGCATGGCGCGGCCCAGGGCTGCAGACGATCGGATTTGGCCAGGGGATCTCCACGACCCCCTTGCAACTGCTCACGGCCGCCACCAGCTTGGCCAACGACGGGGTGTTGGTGCGACCGCACATTGTCCGGGCGATTCGGGATCCGCAGGGGCGTGTGATTGGTGTCATCGGTCGTTCGACGATCCGCCAGGTGCTGCAGCCCGGCGTCGCCCGTGCGACCTTGCAGATGATGGTCGGCGCCGTGGAAGATGGGACAGGGACGCAGGCCCGCGTTGCCGGCTATACCGTGGCGGGCAAGACCGGTACAGCTCAGAAACCTTCGCCTGAAGGCGGGTACGACCCTGATCGGTTCGTCGCGTCCTTTCTCGGTCTCGTGCCCGCCGCCGACCCGAAATTGCTCGTCCTGGTTGTTCTCGATGAACCTCGGGGTGCTTACTTTGGCGGTGAGGTTGCGGCGCCCGTCTTTCGCGCGGTCGCTGCGCAAGCGCTCTGGTACTTGCGCGTCCCGCCCGATCCCAACGGGTTTGGTGAGAGCGGTACTTCCCTACCCAGCACGCCGCGGCGCCGCAGTGGTGGCCACTAGCGGGACGATCACGCGCCGCCCGACACGCGTGGGGTTGGGTATAATGACCTGGTGAACGGGCTCGGTGGGCGCCCGATGGCTTGAGGTGAGGGCGCATGAGACTTGCATCGCTGTTGGCAGACGTGCATCCCACCGCCGTCGAGGGCAGCCTCGATCGCGAGATCCGGGGCATCGCCGTCCACTCAGCCCAGGTTGCCTCTGAGGACCTCTTCGTCGCCATCCCCGGGTTTACCCACGATGGGCACGATTTCGTGCCCGAGGCAATCGCGCGAGGCGCAAGGGGTATCGTCGTCCAAGCCCCCGTCGCCGTGCCCGCCGGCGTGACGTGCATCGTGGTCTCCAACACCCGACTCGCTTTGGGACTGCTCAGCAGCGCGTTCTTTGGGCGCCCCTCCCAGGCACTCCGCCTGATCGGCGTGACCGGCACCAATGGAAAGGGGACGACAGCACACCTCATCGAGGCCAGCCTGCAGGCGAGCGGGCGGCGGTGTGGGTTGATCGGGACGATCGGCGCCAAGGTGGGCGACGAGTTCCTCGCGCTCGCGCGCACCACCCCTGAAGCGCACGAGCTGCAAGGGTTGCTGCGCCGGATGGTTGACGCGCACTGCCCCTATGCGGTCATGGAAGTGGCCTCGCACGCGCTCGCCCTCCATCGAGTCGCGGGCTGTCGGTTTCATCTCGCAGTCTTCACCAACCTGACCCAGGACCACCTCGACTTCCACAAGACATTCGATGAGTATCGCGCGACGAAGCGCCGTCTCTTCGAGCTGGTGGAACCCGACGGCGTCTCGGTGGTGAACGCGGACGACCCCGAGGCCGCATCCATGAGGGCAGCGTCGCGGGCCCCTGTGCTCACCTACGGCATCGACCACCCGGCCGATGTGCGGGCGAAGGACATCCGCCTCGCATTGCGGCGAACGCAGTTCGTCCTCTCGACGCCTGCGGGCCAGCGCGCCGTGACGACACGGCTCCACGGTCGGTTCAATGTGGCCAACATCTTGGCTGCGGTCGCGGTCGCGCATAGCCAGGGGGTTCCGTTGGATGTTGTCGCGGACGCCGTCGAGCACTTCGCCGGGGTCCCGGGTCGCTTCGAGCTCATCGAAGAGGGCCAGCGGTTTGCGGTGGTTGTGGACTATGCGCATACGCCCGACGGATTGGCCAATGTGTTGCGCGCGAGCGCCGACGTGGTCGGCGGGCGGATCATCGTGGTCTTCGGCTGTGGCGGAGATCGGGACCGGACGAAGCGGCCAATCATGGGGCGCTTCGCTGTCACGCTCGCGGATGAGGTCATCGTCACCTCCGACAACCCACGCACCGAAGAGCCGTCGGCGATCATTGCGGAAGTCCTCGCCGGGATGGAGGAGGGCGCCGTGGCGCCCGCGAGCATCCGTAGCGATGGTCGGGGCCGCCGGCCAGGGCGCGTGCAGGTGGAGCCCGATCGCCGGAAGGCGATCTTCCAGGCGATCGCACTCGCCGGCGCAGATGATCTGGTGATGATTGCGGGCAAAGGGCACGAGCCGTATCAAGAGATCCGCGGTGTGCGCTACCCGTTCGATGACCGCGTAGTGGCCCGGGAGGCCCTGCGGCAGCGGCGAGAGGTGACGAGCCCCAGCCCGCGCCGCAGCCGCTGACGGCCCGATGCGATTGTCCCTCCAGGAGATCCTCGAGGCGACCAGAGGGCGCCTCCTGCGCCTTGATCAGCCGCCCCCAGACGCGATCGTCACCGGGGTTAGCACTGATACTCGGACCTTGCGGCCCGGAGATCTGTTCATCCCGCTACGGGGGCCCCACGCCGACGGACATACCTTCCTCGCCGACGCGTTTCGCCGCGGCGCGGTCGCGGCGCTGACCGCGCACGAAGGCGGGGCCGAGCTCGCGGTAGGGCCGCTGATTCAGGTCCCCGACCCGCTGCGGGCGCTGGGGGCGATCGCGGGGGCCCATCGACGGCGCCTGCGGGCGACCGTGGTCGGAATCACCGGGAGCGTCGGCAAGACGACGACGACGAAAATGACGGCGGCAGTGCTCACGACGAGCTTCCGTGTTGTGCAGACCCGGGAGGAGTGGAACGCCGAAGTCGGCGTGCCGCTCACGCTGCTTGGGCTGACTGACGCGCATGAGGTCGCCGTCATTGAAATGGCGATGCGGGGGTTGGGCCAGATCGCGGAGTTGGTCGAGATCGCGGCGCCGACGATCGGAGTGGTCACCACCATCGGAGAATCGCACCTGGAGTTCCTCGGCACGCTAGAGAACGTCGCGCGGGCTAAGGGCGAGCTGATTGCTGGGCTCCCGCCCACCGGAACAGCCGTCCTCAACCGCGACGATCCCGCCGTCGCCGTGTTGGGCAGCCTCCACCGGGGGCGGGTGATGACCTACGCCCTCGACGTCCCGGCGGACGTGACGGCGGCCCAGCTCCGGACCACTCGGGCGGGAGTACACTTCCGGCTCGTCGTTGGGGATCGGAGCGCGGAGGTGGCGCTGCCGACGTGGGGCCGTCACAACGTGCGTAATGCGCTCGCGGCGGCGGCCGTCGGGGTCACGATGGGGCTGACACTGGAACGAATCGCCGACGGTCTCGCCCGCTTCCCGCTCCCAGCGAAGCGATTGGAGCCCGTCCTCCTGGGTGAGGTCTTCCTGCTCAACGATACCTACAACGCGAGCCCGGCCTCCATGCGGGCCGCGTTTGATGTCCTGGCCGAGCTCGCCCCCGCCCCGCGACGGATCGCCGTCTTGGGGGGCATGCGAGAACTCGGACCTCGGTCGGTCGCCTGGCATGAGGAGATTGGCCACGTCCTGGGCCAGCAAGGGGTGCGGTTACTGATCACCCTCGGCGATGATGCCCGCCCGATCGCTGACGGAGCGGCCGCCGCGGGCATGCGCCCCGCCGCGATGGTCCACGTGCGCTCGCGGGAGGATGTGGTCGCCGTGCTGGTGCGCGAGCTTCGTCCTGATGACGTCGTGCTCATCAAAGGCTCGCGCGCGCTGGAGATGGACCGGATCATCGAACGCTTGCAAGCGCACCGGCCGTCGGCGGCAGGCCGAGAGCGGGACCGCGCGTGAGCGAGGTCGTCGGGGCCGCCGGGCTCGCCGCACTTACGGTCCTGTTGTGCGGGTGGTGGGGGATTCCCCAGTTGCGCCATGCGCGGTTACAGCAGCGCATTCGCGACGAAGCCCCCGAGCGGCATCGGGGCAAGGCGGGGACGCCAACGATGGGCGGCGTCTTCATTCTCTTCGCGATCCTGGCCGCGACCTTGCTGGTCCACCCGTGGCTCACCAGCAAGGTGGGAATGATCTTACTCGTGATGATCGGCTACGGCGCCGTGGGCGCGATCGACGACGTGTTGGCCCTCCGCCGGGGCCGGAACCTGGGCTTGCGGGCCCGGGAACGGTTGGCGGTTCAGGTACCGCTCGCGGTCCTCGTCGCCCTCTACGTTGTCCGCCACACAGGGGAGGGGTCGAGTCTCGCGCTTCCGTGGATCGGGCGCATCGACTTGGGGTGGTTCTATCTCCCTTTCGCGGTGGCCTACCTGGTCGGGTTCACGAACGGGGTGAACCTCGCCGACGGGCTCGATGGGTTGGCGAGCGGGACGGTGGCGATTGCGGCCGGCGCGTATGCGATTATCGCGATGCGTCATGGCGCCCCGGACCTCGCCACGGTCGCCGGGGCGATCGCCGGAGCGTGCTTAGGGTTCGTGTGGTTCAATGCCCATCCAGCGGCGGTGTTCATGGGAGACGTCGGTTCGAATGCACTGGGGGCGATGCTCGCGACCTTGGCGCTGTTGACGAAAACCGAGTTCCTCTTGTTCCTTGTTGGGGTAGTCTTCGTGCTTGAGGCGGCCTCGGTGCTCCTTCAGGTCGTGTACTTCAAAGTGACGCACGGCCGTCGGCTCTTCCGGATGAGTCCACTCCACCATCACTTCGAGCTGGTCGGGTGGACGGAGACGCACACCGTGACGCGGATGTGGCTGGTCGCCGCGGCCGGCGCGGTGGTCGGGCTCGCCCTGAGGTTCTAGCGCATGCCCAACTGGAAACGATTGCTCGACCAGAACGTCCATGTGGTGGGACTCGCCGGCACGGAGGGCGCCGCGGTCGTCGATTTTCTCCTCCGCCACGGCGCGCGGCAGATTACGGCGCACGAGCTGCGCCCGCCTGAAGCATTTGCCGAGGAGTTCCACCGCACGCACGTCTGGATGAGCGCCGACGAGCGCGACGCGGCGCTAGCCCGACTGCGTGCCTCGCCGGTCGCGGTTCGCTATCACGATCGCTACTTGGAGGGAGTCGCCTCCGCCGATGTGATTTTCGCCCCGCAGGCGTGGTTCCGCTACCCGCCCAACGCCCCACTGCGGGTCCTCCATGATCAGGGGCGACGCTTCAGCTCGATGATGCAGCTCTTCTTCGAGACCTCGCCCGCGCCAATTTGCGGCGTGACGGGTACGAATGGGAAGTTCACAGTCGCGCAGCTCATCTACGACATGCTCCGGCGGAGCGGGAAGCCCGCATTCTTCTCGGGGAATGATCGCTCGCACGTCCCGATGCTCTACTTCCTTGAGCAGATTCCCCCCTCCGCGTGGCTGGTGCTGGAAATCAGCAATCGTCAGCTCGTCGACTTCCCCTACAGTCCACACCTTGCCGTGATCACGAATATCGCGCCCCATCACCTCGACGACCATGGGTCCATGGACGCGTATGTGGAGACCAAACGCACAATCATCAAGTACCAGCGGCCTGGCGACCACGCGGTCCTGAACGCGGACAACCCCTACACCGCGCACCTGGCGGGGGTGGTTGCGCAAGTGTACCTCTTCAGCCGACTCCGTCCGCTCAGTCCTGGGGCGTTCGTCGAGGGCAATGACCTGGTCCTCGCAGCAGCGCCGGGGGCGGCTCGTGTCCCCCTGCGCACGATAACGCGGCTGGGACCGCACATGGTAGAAAATGCCTTGGCGGCAGCGCTCGCGGCCTCGCTCGCGGGGGCGTCGATCCCCGCCATTGCGGAGGTCCTCGCGGCGTTTCGCGGACTCCCCTACCGTGGTCGATTGGTGGGGGAAGTTGAGGGGATAGCCTACTACGAAGATTCGCTGGCGACCAACCCCGCTGCGGCGGCAGCTGGCATTGCGAGCATGCAGCGACCGTTTGTGCTCATCGCGGGTGGGATGCGTCGCGGCGCGCGGGTAGAGGACTTTGGGCCAATGCGGGACGCGCTCGCGGCCTCGCCCGCGAAAGCCGTCATGCTCATTGGGACAACCGCGCCACTTCTTGCCGACGCGCTGGCCGGGAGTCGGGTTCCCGTCACCGTGGTGGGCACACTGGAGCGTGCGGTAGCCACCGCAACGACGCAGGCAGCCCCCGGCGACGCCGTGCTGCTGTCGCCGGGGTGTGAGAGTTTCGATCAGTTTCGAGACTATCGAGATCGCGGGGATCAGTTCGTGCAGTTGGTGCAGGAACTGGGAGGCGCGAGCGGCAAGATCTTCTACCCAGGCCAGGCGCCCGGAGGCGGTACGCCCGCCGCTCGCTCCGATCCCACCAGACGCTGACTCGTCGACGCCGCAGCGGACTATGGACCTCATCGGCAAACGGACTCCTGACTACTGGCTCTTCTTCGCGGTCATTGCCCTGCTGGCCATCGGCGTCGTCATGGTCTACAGCGCGAGCGCGATCGTCGCCTTCGACCAATATCAGGACAGCGCATTCTTCTTCAAACGGCAGCTCCTTTGGACGGGGTTGGGCCTCGCTGGCCTCCTCGTCACCCAGCGCGTGCACTACGCGCGGCTCCGTGCCCTGACCCCACTCCTCCTGGCCGCGAGCCTGCTCGCTCTGGTCATGGTATTGGTGCCGGGGATCGGTCGCGTTGTGGGCGGGGCGCGACGGTGGATCGCACTTGGGGGCCCGGTGGCCGTGCAACCGGTAGAGGCGGCGAAGCTCGCGTTAGTGCTCTACTTGGCGAATTTCCTCACGAACCGTGGGGCCGGAGTTGGCGACTTGCGCAGCGGTCTGCTGCCCCCGCTGCTGATCATGGGGACGATGTTCGGCCTCGTGCTCCTACAACCGGAGTTGGGCTCCGCGCTGCTCCTCGCGTTCGTTACCGTCGCGATGCTCTTTGTCGGTGGGGCGCGACTGCGCCACCTCGTAGGGCTTGCGCTGGTGAGTGCGCCGCTGGTGTTGGTGACGATTCTCAGCGAGGCGTACCGGCGGCGTCGCATCCTCGCGTTCCTCGATCCGTGGCGCGACCCGCAAGGGGTCGGGTTCCACATCATTCAATCGTTAGTGGCCTTGGGCTCGGGTGGGCTGTTCGGGGTCGGGCTGGGGCAGAGCCGGCAGAAATTCTTCTACCTGCCCGAACGTCACACGGATTTCATCTTCGCCATTCTGGGGGAAGAGCTTGGGCTGATCGGCGCCCTGGTTGTGCTGGCGCTGTTTGCGTTGATCGCGTATCGGGGGTGGCAGATCACACGCACCGCGCCGGATCGCTACAGTAGTCTGCTTGCGTGCGGAGTCACTGTCATGATCGTCGTGCAAGCGATCATGAACATCGGCGTGACCACCGGGGTCTTGCCCGTTACGGGCGTGCCGCTACCGCTGCTGAGCTTCGGCGGGTCGTCCCTGGTGTTCACGATGTGTGGGGTAGGGATCTTGCTCAACATTTCGCAGTACTGCAAGAGCCCCGACGCTCTCGCGTAAGCGCGCATGCGCGTCGTGATTGCGGGAGGAGGCACCGGCGGGCACATCAGCCCGGGGTTGGCCATTGCGGAGGCGCTCCTCGAGCGCGTTCCCGATGCCACGGTGTTGTTCGTCGGGGGCAGCGGCATGGAAACCACCCTCGTCCCTGCTGCGGGGTGGTCGTTTGCCCAAGTCGCCTCCCGCCCACTCCCGCGTGGTCTGAGCCTCCGTGGTCTGTGGGCACTGTCTGTCGTGGGGGTTGGCAGCGTGCAGGCCCTCGCGCTGCTCGCGCGCTTCCACCCGCATGTCGTGGTCTCGACCGGCGGCTACGCAGCTGCTCCAGTGGGAGGCGCCGCTGCCGTGCTGCGGATCCCCCTAATCGTCCAGGAACAAAACGCGATCCCTGGGTTTACCAATCGGATCCTTGGTCGATGGGCGCGCCAAGTCTCGGTCCCTCATGCGTCGGCGGCGCTCGCCTTTCCTGGCAAGGCGGTTGTGACCGGCGTCCCCATTCGCAAACGCGCGCTCGCGGGAGATCGGGATCGCGCCCTCGCCAGGTTCGGGCTGGTCCCTTACCGGCCGACCGTGCTCGTGCTGGGGGGGAGTCAGGGCGCCCGCTCGCTCAACACGGCGGTGGTGGAGATGGTCTTGCACCGTGGCGCGGACATGCGCTACCAGGTCCTGCATCAGGCCGGGGCCGATCATGTGGAGTGGGTCCACGCACAGCTCGAGGTCCGTCGCCGGGAGGGACTGCACTACGTGGTCGTGCCATTCATCGAGGCGATCAATGATGCCTACGCCTGCGCGGACCTCGTGCTCTGCCGAGCGGGGGCGGCAACGCTCGCGGAATTGACCGCGAATGGGTGCCCAGGCGTTGTGGTCCCCTATCCGTACGCGGCAGGCGGCCATCAAGAACCCAATGCACAGCTCCTGGAAGCCGCGGGGGCGGCCATCGTGCTTCGGGATGCCGACCTGACCGGCGACCGACTAGGCAAGGTCCTGGATGAGGTCCTTACCGATCCCACCCGCATCCGGGCGATGGCCGTAGCCAGCCGGAGGCTCGGACGTCCCGAGGCTGCGGGGGCAGTGGCGGCGCTCGTGGTGGAAGCTGCCACGGCACCCGGCGGGGAGGTCGCGCGTGATCGATCCCACTAAGCACGTTCACTTTGTGGGAATCGGGGGCGTGGGAATGAGCGCGCTTGCGGAAGCGCTACTCGCGCGCGGAACCCGCGTAAGCGGCTCGGATCTGCACGCCTCGCCGACGACGGAACGGCTCGCGGCCCGTGGCGCCAGAATCTTCCTCGGCCATGATCCGCAGCACGTGACCGAGGCCGATGTCGTTGTGGTCTCGGCGGCGATTCCTCACAGCAATGTGGAACTGGTCGCTGCCCGCACGCGGGGCGTCCCCGTGCACCACCGGGCGGAAGTCCTCGCCCAGCTCCTTGCCGAAGGAAACGGCATCGCGGTGGTGGGAACCCACGGGAAGACCACGACCGCGGCGATGACTGCGCACGTGCTGGCGGCGGGCGGCTACGATCCCACCGCCTTGATTGGAGCGGAGTTCGCCCCGTTTGAGGGGAACGTCCGCATCGGGCACGGTCGCTATGTGGTGGCCGAGGTCGACGAGAGCGACGGGTCGCTCCTCTACATCCGCCCCGCCGCTGCGGTCGTCACCAGCCTGGACATCACTGATCATCGCGACTACTACCGGACGCGCACCAGATTGATGGAGACCTTCGCAGCGTTCGTGGCGGCAGTGCCCGTTTCCGGTTTCGTGGTCGTCTGTACCGATCATGCGAATGTTCGAAGTCTGCGTCCCCACGTTGGCGCGAAAATCATCACGTATGCGCTCGGGGAGTCCGCGGACTACACGGCCCACATCGAGCGGCTTGCGGGGTCCATGACGCACTGGACCCTCCTGGACCGCGGGCAGGCTGTGGCGGAGGTGACGTTGCGCGTCCCTGGGCGCTACAACGTGGCGAATGCTCTGGCGGCGACGGCGGTCGCGCGAGAACTGGGGATGCCCGTGGAGCGGATCGGAGCCGCCTTGGCAACCTTCCAGGGTTTGAGCCGGCGGTTCTCCGTGCGCGGGGATGTGGAGGGGATCATGGTGGTCGATGACTACGCCCACAACCCGACGAAGGTCGCTGCCGTCTTGCGAGCGGCAAAGGAGTGCTGGCCCGACCGTCGCGTCGTCGCCATCTTCCAGCCCCACCGGTTCACGCGAACGAAGACGATGTTTCGCCGGTTTGCTGCGGCGTTTCGAGACGCTGACGAACTCATCGTGACCGAAATCTACCCCGCCGACGAGCCGGTGATCCCTGGCGTCTCAGCCGCGCTCATCGTTGATGCGGTGCGCGCGCATCAGGCCGTCACCTACCTCCCAACTGCGGAGGATGTCCTCACCTACATCGTGCCGCGTCTTCGCCCCCATGATCTCGTCCTCACGCTCGGGGCCGGCGATATCTGGCAGCTGGCGGACGCTCTCGTCGCCGTCTTGCGCGCTCCCTCGGGGCCGGCACGGCGGGTCGGCAGTCATCCGGCGACCACGATCGGAGACCCGAGTGGGTAACCGCACGGTCAGGGGACCCCAGCCGCGGTCTCCGGCCAACGCCGAGGTCGTCCGGTCGCTGCGCGAGGTCGTCCGAGATGTCCGCGAAGGGGAACTGTTGCGCCGACATGTCTCCTTTCGGATTGGCGGGCCGGCCGATATCCTTGCGCTGCCGCGCACGCTAGGGGAGCTCCGGCAGTTGGTGAGTTGGCTCTTCGCCCAGCGGCTGCCCTTTGTCGTGTTGGGGCAGGGTTCCAACGTGCTGATCGCCGACGCTGGGATTCGTGGGATCGTTGTGAAGATTGGCAAAGGCCTCGATCGGGTGATGATTGCGGGGGAGCGGGTTACGGCAGAAGCGGGGGTAGGCCTGCCACACTTGGCGCGTCGGGTTGTCGAACCCGGATTGTCTGGGCTCGAGTTTGCCGCCGGAATCCCGGCCTCTGTCGGTGGCGCCGTCGTGATGAACGCCGGCGCCCATGGGTGCGCGATGGCGGACGTCGTTCGATCCGTCCGCGTCCTCACCCCCGGTGGCGAGCGGGAGCTCGAGGGGGACGCCCTGGGTTACGCATACCGGACGAGCGTGTTGCAGGCGGGCAACGCTGTGGTCCTCGAGGTGACGCTCCAACTGCGCCGCGGGGATCCACACGCGATCCGGGCGCGGACCGAGCAGTGGCTGCTGGAACGGAGTCAGACGCAACCCATCGGGCCCCCCTCATCGGGGTGCATTTTCCGGAATCCCTCGGGCGACCATGCTGGGCGCCTCATCGATCTTGCCGGCGCCAAAGGGGTGACCGTCGGCGGGGCGCAGGTGTCTGACCTCCACGCGAACTACGTCCTCAACGCGGGGGAGGCCACCGCGGCGGACGTGCTCGCGCTCATGGACAAGGTATCTGGCCTGGTCGTGGAGAAGTGCGGAGTACGGCTGGAGCCGGAAATCAAGCTCTTGGGGGAATTCGTCCAGTCTCCCTAGGCTCGTCGACGCACTTGCGGTTGCAGCATTCGTCGCCATTTTCGTCGGACTACATGGCCACCTCAGACGCCCCAAGAGTCCAGGATGCTTCGCCGTCGGCCTTCACCGAAGTCTCATCGCGTCTTCCCACGTCGCTCGTCTCAACGGTTCGCCTCCTGCGATTCGCCACGAGCATTGCCGTCCTGGTGGCGCTCGCGTTGTTCCCGCGTTCTGCGCTCTTCCCGATCCGCGCCATCACGGTCGAGGGCGCGGATCACCTCTCCCCCGATGACGTAATCGCGCGGGCGCAGCTCCAGGTGGGGGACCGGCTCTTTGCCGTCCCGGCGAGCGATGTCGCCGCGCGGATCATGGCCCATCCCTGGATTGCCTCCGCGGATGTTCACCTAGAGAGGAGTGGCACCGTGCGCATTCGGTTGACCGAACGGTCGCCCTATGCGGCAGTGGGAATCGCCAAAGAATACTACGTCGTGGACCGTGACGGGATCACCCTCGAACGGCTCCAACTTCCGCCTGATCTCCCAATCCTCACCGTTGACGGCACCGGGTTGGCCCGGCCTCAGCTGGGGACCTCGATCCCCCCACGGAGCGCACGGGTCGCACTTGAGGTGCTGGAGATGCTTCCCCCCCATCTGGTCCGTCCCGGGGTCCAGATGACGGTCGGGGCAGGCGGCGATCTCACCCTGATGACTGAAGATCGAATTGCAATCCTGCTGGGACAAGCCCGGGGGCTTCAGGAACGGACGGTACTTCTGGTGCCGTTGTTAGAGGCGGTCCGCCGACAACCTGGGGGCATCGAGTATGTTGATCTCCGCTACAGCGGAAACGTCGTCGTGAAGCCCGCAGGCAAGAGTACACCGAGAGCAGGAGTCCGACCCTAACCGTGGAATGGTGCCACAAGATATAGTGGAAAACCTACCCATTCAGTACTAGATCTTGAGGCTTGTGATGTGGTGATCGCGCCCAAAGAGGCGTGGATCGCTCAGTCGCGTCGACGGACCAGAGAGCAGGGATGTTCGTGCAGCACAGGCGACATGTCGTGGGGCTTGACATAGGGACGACCAAAGCTTGCGCCGTCGTGGGCGAGGTGGACGAGGATGGGGAAGTCCACATCGCTGGCGTGGGGACCGCCCCGTCCTCAGGTCTGCGCAAGGGTGTCGTGGTTGATCTGGAGGCCACGAGCCGCGCGATCCAAGACGCTGTCGAACGCGCCGAGCGGATGGCTGGGGTGGAGGTGGAATCCGTCTATCTCAGCGTGTCGGGAGAACACATCGCCTCCACCAACACCCGCGGCGTGGTGGCGGTGAGCCGTGGAGATCATGAGATCGGCTCCAGCGATGTGGAGCGCGTGGTCGATGCGGCCCGTATGGCCGCCGTGCTCGCCAGCGATCGGGAAATTGTCCACCTCCTTCCCCGGGGGTTCGTCGTCGACGGCCACGACGGGGTGAAGAACCCCGTCGGGATGTATGGGGCACGGCTCGAGGTCGAGGCGCACATTGTCACCGGCACCGCGACGGTGCTCGCCAACTTGCTCAAGTGTGTCCAGCGCGCAGGCGTCGAGGTCGAAGCTATTGTCTTGGAACCCCTCGCCTCCGCGGAAGCGGTGCTGACTCCGCCCGAGCGTGAGCTGGGGGTCGTGCTCGCCGACATCGGCGGTGGGACGACGAGCGTGGGGATCTTCGTCGGGGGCGGACTGTCGCACACCGGGATCCTGCCCGTCGGAGGCCACCACATCTCCAGCGACATCGCCGTGGGGTTGCGGACACCTCTAGCCGAAGCCGAGAAGCTCAAGCTGCGCCACGGCGCCGCAACCGCCAAAGCTGCTGCCGAAGGGGAGCTCATCGAAGTGTTCAACGTTGGTGACCGAGAACCGCGGATTCTGCCACGGCGGGTGCTGTGTGAGATTATTGAGCCCCGCCTGACGGAGATCCTGAGCATGCTCCGGGCCCAGATTCGACGCAGCGGATTTGCGCACTTGATTCCCGCGGGGGTCGTGCTCACCGGGGGCACGTCGCTGTTGCGTGGGATCGCGGCCGTCGCAAGTGAGCAGCTCGAGCTGGCCGCACGGTTGGGCGTACCCGAGCACCTCACCGGATTGACCGACACGGTCGCCAGCCCAATTTACGCCACGGCGGTGGGGCTCGTCTTCCACGGGGTCCACCATGGGCGGACCGCGGCGGTGCGGTCGACCAATGGTCATGGGATTCTGGGACGAATGCGCGGGTGGGTGCGCGAGATGGTCCAAGGGGCATAGGGGTGCGAATGCGTGGGTGAGCCGGGGCGGCTCAAAGGAGGGGTAGGGATGGGACACATGGATCGCGATCTTCGCAGGTACGCGGCCATCAAGGTGGTGGGCGTCGGGGGGGGCGGGAGCAACGCCGTCAACCGGATGATCAGCGCGGGGCTCCGGGGCGTCGAGTTCATCGCTATCAACACCGACGCGCAGGCGTTGGCAATGAGCAACGCGGACAAGAAGATCCACATTGGGAGCAAGATCACCAAGGGCCTCGGCGCAGGCGGCGATCCGGACGTGGGTCGGCAGGCGGCGGAGGAGAGCAAGGAAGATCTCTTCGAAGCGCTCGAAGGCGCGGACATGGTCTTCGTCACGGCCGGGATGGGCGGCGGGACGGGGACGGGGGGTGCCCCGGTCGTCTCCGAGGTCGCACGCGAGCTGGGGTCGCTGACGATCGGCGTCGTGACCAAGCCGTTCTCATTCGAGGGGACCCGCCGAGGGACCACGGCGGACGATGGCGTCCGGCTCCTCAAGCAGAAGGTCAACACCCTGATCACGATTCCGAACGACCGCTTGCTCCAAATTATTGATCGGACCGCGACGGTAGTGGAAGCCTTCCGCGTCGCCGACGATGTGCTCCGCCAGGGGGTCCAAGGCATCGCGGACCTCATCACCGTACCCGGGCTCATCAACCTGGACTTCGCCGACGTACGGACGATCATGCACGAGGCGGGCTCTGCGCTGATCGGGATTGGGGTGGGCACGGGCGAGGACCGCGCGATTCGTGCGGCGCAAGCCGCGATCGCGAGCCCGTTGCTAGAGACCTCGATGGCGGGAGCGCGGGGCGTCCTCATCAACGTCACGGGCGGACTTGACCTCGGGTTGCTCGAAGTGAGTGAGGCAGCGCAGATCGTCCGGGACGCGGCCGATCCCGATGCCAACATCATCTTCGGGGCGGTAATCGATGACAAGGTGGACGGCGAAGTCCGGATTACCGTCATCGCGACGGGATTCGACGCCGCCCGCAAGGGCGAGCCCCAGGACGCAAAGAGGCCCGGGGTCCTCGAGGACAACGTGAAAGCGTTGATGGACGACTTGGATATCCCGGCGTTCTTGCGAAAGCGGTAGGCTGATCGAGCTGGCGGTCGCGGAAGGGGGGAGAGGACCCCTCCCCCCCTTTTCCTTTTCCGTGTTTCCCTTTACCCTAGTGGTCGTGAGTACAGATATCTCGTGGCGAACTGAAGAGTTTCGCAGTCTCGTTGAACAGTACTTTCCCGTTGACGCCGTGTGGTCTGATGGCGGTCGGCCGGCGTTCACGGTACGTCTCCCCCAGGACTCGAAGGAGCGGTTCCTCCGGCTGCGCGCGAAACTAGATCCGATGGGCTACCTTCCCGTACTCCGCCGACGCGACGGGGTCACCGTGCTCGGGCTCTCACCGCGACCGCCTCGGAGCCAGTGGCGGTGGCAGGTGAACCTCGCTCTCTTCCTCGCAACGATCGGGACAACGCTCTTCGCCGGGTACTACTTTACGATCCCACTCGTCGCCCGAGGGCTCATGGGTAGTGCCTGGGCCGGGGGCGTTGCCTTCTCTCTGTGCCTGATGCTGATCTTGGTGACTCACGAGATGGGACACAAGATCGTCTCAATCCTCCGCGGGATCGATGCGAGCTACCCGTATTTCGTCCCCATGGTGCCTCCGTTTGGCACGATGGGGGCACTGATCGTTACCCGGACCCCGGCCCCCAACCGCGACGCCTTGATGGAGCTCGGGGCGTCCGGGCCGATCGCGGGGTTTCTCGTCGCGATCCCGGTGCTGATCGCGGGGATCAAACTGTCATTTGTGATCCCACCGACGCTGCCAGTGACCGTGGTGCCCGATCCGTTGTTGGTGCAACTCCTGACGCCACTGCTGCGGCCCATGGAGGCCAACCTACTCATGCACCCGGTGTTCTTCGCCGGCTGGATCGGCTTGCTGGTGACCAGCATCAACCTACTGCCGGCGAGCATGCTGGACGGCGGTCATGCGGTCCGAGCCCTCTTTGGGGCCCGGATTCACCAAGTTCTGTCCTTTGTAGCGATCGCCATCGCCGTCGCCTTCGGCTACTGGCCAATGGCCATCTTGATTCTCTTGCTGTCCCGCCGCGGTCATCCCGGGCCCCTCGATGACGTCTCCCCTACATCCCGCTCGCGTGCCGTCTTGGGGGCGGTGTTGCTCGCCGTCTTCATCCTGAGCGCGGTCCGGTTTCCCGTGTTCGGATTCTAGCCTATGGCTCCCCCGGCTGCGAACCTCGGGGGACCACCCGGCAGTCCCCGTCCGAGGGGCCGGGAGTGGAGCGCCGCGCGCACGGTGTTTCGCAAGGAGCTCTTGGAGGCACTGCGCGACCGCCGGACCGTGATCGTGGCGATCGTGCTGCCCGTCGTGATGACTCCCATCATCACGTTGGGGATTCCCTACCTCGCGCACCGACAGCAGGAGCGGGTGCAGGGCGCGCCGGCCAAAGTCGCGATTCGAGGGCAGGCCTACGCGGCCGATCTCATCACCTTTGGGGTGCGCCAGAAGCTGATCACGCCGGTGACGGTTTCTACCCCGGAGGTGGCCCTGGCCCATCGGGATGTCGACGCGATCTTAGATGTGCCTCCATCATTTGCCGCCGCGCTGCGGGCAGGGCACGCGTCGGTCGCGGTCACCTATGATGAAAGCACGACTGCTTCACGGCTGGCTCGGCAACGGCTCCAGGAACTCATCGTCTCCTACAGTGTCCGCCTGACTGAGAGTCAGCTGCGCGCGCACGGGCTCGACCTGCGCGACCTCACCCCGATCGATCTTGCGGTCCGCAACGTCGCCGATGACCGGAAGCTCGGAGGAGCGCTATTGGCAAGTCTCCTCCCGTTCATCATCTGCTTGTGGGCGGTGTTGGGCGGACAGAACGCGGCCCTCGACCTCGGGGTCGGAGAGAAGGAGCGGCGGACCCTCGATGCCTTGCTGGTGGTCCCCTCCCCACGCTGGACGCTCGCGACCGGAAAGGTCTTGGCGATTGGGGTCTCCTCGATGCTCGCGGTGGTCGTGGTCATTGCGACCACGTTTGTCAGTTTGCGCCTGGGGGTCCTGGTGGGGCTCCCCGAGTTGCAACGGTCGTCGGTGGCGATCTCGCTTACGACGGGCGCCGGCCTGCTCCTCGTGGCGGTGATGCTGGTGGGCTTCCTCAGCAGCGTCCAGCTTGCCCTGAGCTTCTTCGCCCGGAGCCTCCGTGAAGCGCAGCAGTACTTTACCCCGCTCTACCTCCTCCTCGTGTTCCCAGCCATGGTGGCTCCGTTCCTGGAAGGCTGGGAAGACTCCGCGTGGACGTATGCCGTCCCTGCCCTCAACGCAGCATTTGCCTTCCGGGGACTCCTCCTGGGCACGCTGGGACGATCCTCGCTGGTCCTGACCGTCTGCACGCTTGCGGCCTGTACGGGGGTGAGCCTGGCGGTTGCCGTCCGTCTCCTCAACCGGGAGGCCGTGGTCTATAGGGGTTAGCGGTTCGCCGAAGCCCGAAATTGCGAGCGTCAGGGGATGGAACCCACTACAAAGCATTGTTTCGGTCCAAAAACGCGGGAAAATCCGTGGTTGACAGTACAACCGCTAGCGGACTAGAATCTGAGGAGCCCCAGATATTGTGGGGAGACCCCGCGATGAAGTGCCCCTACTGCGCCGAGGAAGAGAGCAAGGTCCTTGATTCTCGCCCCGTGGAAGATGGTGCGTCGATAAGGCGGAGGCGCGAGTGCCTCCGCTGCGGGCGCCGGTTTACGACCTACGAACGGATGGACCGCGTGCCGCTGATGGTGGTCAAGCGGGACGGACGGCGCGAGGCCTTTGACCGCGCGAAGATTCTCGTCGGGCTGGTTCGGGCGTGCGGGAAGCGGCCTGTCTCCATGGACGAGCTCGAGCGCGTCGTTGCCGACGTGGAACGCGAGGTCCTCACCAGTGGCGACCGTGAAGTGAACTCGTTGGAGATCGGCGCGTTGGTGATGAGCCGCCTCCGACGCCTCGATGACGTCGCCTACGTTCGCTTCGCCTCAGAGCACCGGCGCTTCCGGGATTTGGACGTGCTGGTCGAAGAGGCGGGCATCCTCAAGGAGCGGAAACGTCAGGAAGAAGCACTGCGCGCGCAGGTCCCACTGCTCGTTGCCGATCCAGCCAAGACCAAGCTTCAGAAATAGCGAGATTGTACCGGGGCCGGGGCGCCGGCCCACCGATATCGCGGGGGTGAATTGTGGACGCCGAAACGATCGCCGCAACCGTCAAACCTTCGTCCGAGTTGCCGCACCAGACCCTGGAGTTCTTCCATGGAGATGACCTTCCCGCCCGGGTATTTCACGACAAGTATGCGCTCCGGGACGCCGACGGAAATGTCCTCGAGCAGACCCCTGTGGAGATGTGGCGGCGGATTGCGCGCGAACTCGCCTCGGTCGAAGCGACGGCCGCGAAGCGGGCGGAGTGGGAGGAGAAGTTCTACTGGTTGCTAGACGACTTCCGGTTCATCCCCGGGGGGCGGATTATGCACGGTGCGGGGAACGCGAAGCGGGTGACCTTGCTCAACTGCTACGTTCTTCCTGTGAAAGATGACTCGATCGAGTCGATCTTTGAGTGGATGAAGGAAGCCGCTCGCACGTATTCACTGGGCGGCGGGGTTGGCACCGATATCAGCATCCTGCGGCCCAGGGGTGCGCCAGTCAACAATGCCGCGCGCAGCAGCACCGGCTCAGTGTCCTTCATGGAACTGTTCTCTCTGACGACGGGCACCATCGGACAATCGGGGCGTCGCGGTGCGCTGATGATCACAATTTCGGATCGCCACCCCGACGTGCTCGATTTCGTGAAGGTGAAGCGGAACCTTGACAGAGTGCGCTACGCGAACATCAGCGTCCGCGTGTCAGACGCGTTCATGCACGCGGTCGAGGACGACTCGTTATGGGAGCTCCGGTTTGACAGCCCCAAGGTACAAGTGTGCAAGATGGTGCGCGCGCGTGAACTGTGGCACGAGCTCATCAAGGGAGCGCGGGATCACGCGGAGCCCGGGCTCATCTTCTGGGACACAGTGCAGCGCTGGTCGACGAGTGAGTACAACGAGATGAATGTGGTCACGACGAACCCGTGTTCCGAGATCCCGTTGGAGAACTACGGCGCGTGCTGTCTGGGGAACGTCTCGTTGTCGCGGTTTGTCCTAGACGACTTCTCTCCGCAGGCGCGGGTGCATTGGGAGGCGCTGGAACGGGCCTTGCGGACCGCGACGCGGTTTCTCGATAACGTCTTGGATTACAATGCCACCAAGCACCCGCTACCGGCCCAACGGACCGCGAGCCTGACCTCCCGGCGTATTGGCGTCGGCTTCACCGGGCTTGGCGACATGTTGATCCGGCTCGGTCTGAAGTATGACACCGAGGAAGCCATCGCGGCGGTCGACGGGCTCTTTGATCGCATTAAGAACATCGTCTACGACGAAAGCGTCGCCCTGGCCCAAGAGAAGGGCGTCTTCCCGGCCTACGATGCGGCCCAGCACCTGCGCGGGCGCTTCCTCACGACGTTGGCGCCGACGGTGCTGGAGCGCATTCGGCGGTATGGGTTGCGCAACGTCGCGCTCCTCACGGTGCCGCCCGTGGGTAGCGGCGCCGCGCTGGCGGGGGGGACCAGCGGGATCGAACCGATCTTCGACCTCACCTACATCCGTCGGTCCGAGTCGCTCTCACAGCACAGCTTCAAGGTGTACCATCCGCTCGTGCGCGAATACATGGCGCGTGTTGGGCTCCAGAAGGAAGCAGACCTGCCGCCGACATTCGTCACGGCGCATCAGATCAAGGCGGATATGCGCGTAAAGATGCAGGCCATCATCCAGCAGCACATCGATCACTCGATCAGCAGTACTGTGAACCTCCCCCACGACACGCCGATGGACGAGGTCGAGCGGATCTACTTCTTGGCCTGGAAGCTGGGGGCGAAAGGCGTCACGGTCTATCGTGAAGGCAGCCGTGAAGGGATCCTGATCACCGAGCAGCAGGCCCACGGCACACCAGGCGCAGCCCCGTCAGCGCCCCATGCGGCCACGGCCGAGGCACCCGTACGATCCACGCCCCGGCCCCGGCCGAAAGTGACGACGGGTCGAACGGAGCGCGTCGAGACGCCCCGCGGGCGCATCTACGTGGTCGTGAATGAAGATGAGCTCGGGGTGTGCGAGGTCTTTGTGCACTCGTTCGATGTCGAAGCCGAAGCATGTGGCCGGCTCGCCTCGCTCGCGTTGCGCGCGCGGGTTGATCCCCGGGACGTGATCGAACAACTCTGGCGGGTGCAGAGCAAAGAGGTCGCCTTTGATCGGTCCGCGAGCGGGACAGTCGTCCGGGTCACTACGATCGCGCAGGCGGTCGCGCTCGCCCTGGGCCGAGCGCTCTATGGCGACTCGTTCCGTCCCGACAAAGAATTCCCACGGGCCGAGGTCCTCCCCGCCCCTGAGGCCCGCGTCCGGCAGGAGGCCTTGAGGTTTGCAGCGGCGCAGCCGGTGACGCTCCCTCAGCGGGTGGTGGTCAATAGCGTCGCAGAGGTCGAGACCAATGGTGACCTGCGGACGCCGCTCGAGTTCATCGGCATCTGTCCGGATTGTGGGGAGTCGCTCGTGCACGAAAATGGCTGCGCAACCTGTCGGTCGTGTGGGTTTGCCAAGTGCTAGAGTGCGGGAGCCGCCCACGAGTTCGACGTCGCCACGGGGGAATCGAGGCGAGCCCCGCGGGGGAGGGGTGAAGGCATGCATCCGAAGCAGTTCTTGATGATCGGAGGGATTGTTCTACTGGCCCTGGGGTTGCTGGGGTTCTTGGGGGTCGGGCTCGGCAATGCGCTCTATTTCGACGTCGGGGAAAACTGGGCGCACACGATCTTAGGGATTGTCGCCATCGCCGCGTCCGCGGTCCTCGGCGAGTCTGCGCAGCGGTCGCTCGTGTGGGTCGTTTTCATCGTAGCGTTGTTCTTTGGGATCTGGGGATTCGTCGTTGCTGGGCGACCGGCGCCGAATTTCTACGGGCTCACCAACCTCGAGTTCCTCGATAACATCGTGCACCTCGCGGTCGCGGCCTGGGCCTACATGGCGATCCGGGGGAAGAGCCCGGCAACCGCCTAGAGGCAGCGGAGGATGTGTCGCGGGGGAGGGCGAGGGCCTCCCCCGTGTAGTTTTCTCGCGTGCGCGCCAGAAGGGAGTCCCTCACTAATCGTGCCCGCCGGGGCTGCTGACCGAACGGGGTGTGCGGGGTTTCGCCACGCTTCCTGCAGTGCTAAGATGGTCTCGGACCGATCTTGCGGAGGGAGTCAACGATGGCAGTAGAGTTCAAGGCGGGCCTCCGGGACGTCATCGCCGTGGATTCCAGCATCTGCACGGTCGATGGCGACGCGGGCAAACTGTACTACCGTGGCTACGAAATCCGCGACCTCGCGACCCAGGCCAGCTACGAAGAAGTCATCCACCTGCTGTGGTTCGGCGACCTCCCCCCTAAGGGGCGGCTCGCCTGGGTGCACGAGCAGCTCGGGGCGGTGCGTCGGCTGCCCGACCCGGTGCTCAGTTCGATGCGGTCCTACCCGAAAGGCGCCCACCCCCTTGAAGCCCTACGCACCGCAGTCTCCGTCGCGGGGATGTTTGACGTCGATGTGCATGTCAGTACGCCCGAAGCGAATATTCGCAAAGCGTTCCGCCTCAGCGCGCAAATTCCCGGCATGGTCGCGACATGGCACCATCTGCGGCAGGGACGCGAGCCAGTCCCTCCCCGACCGGCGGGGTCGAGCGCCGAGAACTTCCTCACCATGCTCACGGGGAAATCTCCTTCGCCCCTGGCCGGGCGGACGATGGACATGATCTTCATCCTCCACGCGGATCACGAGCTGAACGCGTCGACGTTCGCCGCCCGCGTCGCTGCGGCCACCTTCACCGATTTACACTCCGCCGTTGTGGCCGCGCTGGGGACGCTCAAGGGCCCCCGTCATGGCGGCGCCAATGAAGACGTCCTCGCCATGCTGCTAGAGATCGGGGATCCCGCGAAGGCCGAGAAGTACATCCTCGACAAGCTCGCTTGGCGCGCCGCCCTCTCCAAGGAAGAACGCGCCAAACCCGAGGCGCGCATTCCCGGTTTCGGCCACCCAGTCTACAAGGTGGATGACCCGCGGGCGGGCGTACTCCGGGAGATGGCACGGCAAGTGAGCACGGAAGCCGGGACAAACGTCGTCTTCCAGACGGCGGTGAAAGTCTACGAGACCATGCGGCATGACACCACGCTCCCGGTGAACGTGGACTTCTTCTCGGCGGTCGTCTACCACGCGCTGGGGATTCCCATCGATCTGTGCACGTCGATCTTTGCGAGTGCGAGGATCAGCGGGTACTGCGCGCACGTGATGGAGCAGTACCACGAACGCCTCATCAGGCCCCGCGCCCGCTATACGGGCCCCCCGCCGCGCCCATTCGTCCCGTTGGCAGCCCGCGGTTAGCATGCTTGCCCGGGACGCGATCACCGTGATCTGCGTCCCCCACTGCGGGCACGCGTCCACCGTTCGCAACCTCCTCCGTCGGCGCCGCCTGCCATTCGTCGAGCACGCGCTGACCCTCGACGGCGCCAGCGAAGTAAGCGCGACCTACCACGTCTACGGCAGCCCAGTGCTGGTACTCAACGGAGAAGCCATCGTTGGGATGCCAGCGATCATGAACCGAATCCAATCGCTGGTGGCCGCGAGGTGATGGACCAGAGGAGATCGGTCCGCTTCTCCCGAAAGCTTCCCCTGATCCCATGGAGCCTGCAATAGAAGGCAAAGGAGGACGCGTGTGAATCGACGCCATCAAGTCTTTGTGCTGGTCGCAGCGTTTCTCATCGCCGTCACGGCGGTCGCGATACAGCCAACGCCGTCGGCGGGTCAAACCAAGTTGACGATTGTGTTCGTCCCTTCCGCCCAGACGGATGTCGTACTCTCGAGCGGGAATCGGATTGGGCGGATGCTCACCGTGGCGCTCGGGGTGCCGGTCGAGGCGGTCGTCTCGACGAGTTTCACCGCCGCGATCGAGGCGATGTGTTCCGGACGCGCCGATATTGGCGCTCTCAACCCCTTTGGGTACGTGCTAGCACAACGGAAGTGCGGGGTGGAGGTTGCGCTCATCTCAGTGCGGTTTGGGCTTCCCTACTACCGGGCCCAAATCAGCGCCCGAACGGACGCGAACATCAATACCCTCGCGGACCTGAAGGGGAAGCGGTTTGCGTTCGTCGATGCTGCGTCGACATCCGGGTACCTCTTCCCGGCCGCATTGCTCAAGAAGCAAGGGCTCGATCCGGATCGGTTCTTCGGCCAGACGATTTTTGCGGGATCGCACCCCAACGTCATCCTTGCGATCTACCGGGGCCAAGTTGATGGGGGCGCGACCTTCGAGGATGCGCGCGACAACGTCCGCGCACAGTTCCCGGATGTTAACCAGAAAGTGAAGCCGATTCTCTTCACCGACCCGATCCCGAACGACACGTGGAGCCTCAACCCAAAGCTCAGTCCGGAGCTGAAGGCCAAGATCAAAGACCGCCTGCTGCGCATCGCGGCGACCCCCGACGGGAAGGATGCGTTGAAGACCCTCTACAGCATCGAGGGGCTCACCGATACGGTCGATCTCACTGATGACCAAGTTCGGTCGTTGGGCCTGAGTTTTCCTCGAGACTTCTCGGAGCGCATCGTGCGGAAAGGGAACAAGCTGTCGATCCCTATCGGCGACTGGTACTTCCAGCCGATTCGGGATGCGGCGGCGCTGCTTGGACTCGATTTGCAGAAACTCGCCCCTTAGCGGAGGCGTGCGCGTGGTACAAGACGGGGGAGGAGGGGGATACCCTTCCTCCTCCGTTTTCGTCGCGACGACGATGCAGGGTCGGTCGGGAGCTGTGGCATGAGTGGCGCGGCCGTGCGCGTGGAGCACCTCACGAAAGTGTACGCGGACGGGACGGTCGCGTTGCGGGATCTGTCCTTTGGGGTGGCCCCCGGGGAGTTCCTGGTCATCATTGGGTTAAGCGGGTCCGGGAAGTCCACGTTGATGCGGTGCATCAACCGGCTCATTGACCCGAGCGGCGGCAAGATCTACATCGACGATATCGACATCACCGCGCTGGACCAGGAAGAGATGCGCAAGGTCCGCCGTCGCATGGGGATGATCTTCCAGCAGTTCAACCTCGTCAAGCGAACGTCGGTCCTCACCAACGTCCTCGCAGGGCGGCTGGGCTACCTGCCCCCGGCGTGGGCCTTGCTCAACTACTTCCCCAAGGACGAAGTCAACCGCGCGATGGCCAATCTCGAGCGGGTCGGCATTCCCCTGAAGGCGCGCACCCGCGCCGACCAACTCTCGGGAGGGCAGCAACAGCGGGTCGGGATCGCTCGCGCACTGATGCAGGAACCGAGCCTCATCCTGGCGGACGAGCCGGTGGCCAGTCTTGATCCTGCGACCTCCCACTCGGTGTTGAAATACGTGGAAGAGTTGAACAAGAAGGACGGGATCACGGTGCTGTGCAGCCTCCACTTTCTCAGCCTCGCCCGTCGCTATGGTACCCGGATCCTCGCGGTGAAGGCCGGGGAGATCATCTTCGATGGTCTGCCTGCCGATATTGACGAGGAGCGTTTCAAGCAGATCTACGGAGAGGAAGCGGTGGAGGTGGAGATCGCATGAAGGAACAGGCTCTTCCCGCGCAACGATCGTCGCTCCCCCCCCTGCGGGCGGGGTTTCGTTCGGTGCGGTTCCTCCTCCTCGTCCTGGTCCTCGTGGCGATTTATGGCTACGGGTGGCGGGTCACCAAGGTCGACCTCCCGGCTCTGACGACTGGGACGAAGTTCGTCCGGCCGTTTGTCGTCGATCTGGCGCGCCCCGACGTGCTCACGCGAGAGACAAAGAGTCAAGACGTGCAGATCGGGATCTCGACAAACCCAGCAGTCCCCCCCGAGCAGATCCCCCTTGATCCGACCGGGCCGCAACTGCGTGTCTCGACGACGGTCGCGCCCGTCGGATCGATGCTGACTGTTACGGGCATGGGATTTCGGCCCGAGACTTCGGGAACACTGTTTTGGGTGAATCGGATTGGCAATCGTCAACCGGTGGGGTCGTTCCAGACCGATCTCCAGGGGGCGTTTGTCGCCACGGTGACGGTCCCGGAAGTCTTCCAGGGCCCTGATGCTGGCGCCCAAGGCGCCCAACAGCGCCTTCTCGTGCACGCGAGCTGGCCGGTTGGACCTCTGCGGTTCAGCCCCACGATGGTGCTGGTGGCAGAGAAAATCGTCGAGACCGTCTTCTTGGCCCTCATGGGCACGACGATGGCGGTCATTGTGGCGGTTCCGCTATCGTTCCTCGGCGCCCGGAACCTCATGACCCGGAATCCCCTGGGGACGACGATCTACTACCTGACGCGCAGCTACTTCAATATCCTGCGGTCGATCGAACCGCTAATCTTGGCGATTATCTTCACGGTGTGGGTGGGGCTTGGCCCGTTTGCCGGCGTGCTCGCCCTCGGGCTTCACTCGATCGCTGCGCTGGGCAAGCTTTATTCGGAGCAGATTGAGTCCATCGACCCCGGCCCGATCGAGGCGATCACCGCGACGGGCGCGAAGCCCCTCCAGGTCGTCCGCTACGCTGTGGTGCCTCAGATCGTCCCCCAGTTTATCGCGTTTACGATCTACCGATGGGACGTGAACGTGCGCTTGTCCACCGTGATCGGGTTCGTTGGCGGCGGCGGGATCGGGTTCATCCTGCAGCAGTACATCAACCTCCTCCAGTACCGACAGGCGGCAACCGCGGTCTGGGCGATTGCGCTCGTCGTCGGCGCGATGGACTACTTCTCCGCCGTGATCCGCGAACGCGCGATGTGATCGGGCTCTCGCTGCTCCACGCCGAGAATCTGCGCGCGGCGGGCATTCCCCACGCGTTTACGACTCGAACGGGCGGCATCAGCCGCGCGCCGTTTGCGTCCCTTAACCTTGGACGTGGCGTGGGTGATGACCCCGCAGCCGTCGCCAACAACCGCTCCACGCTTCTTGAGACGATGGGGTTTACGGGGCATCGGTCCGTCGAGGCGCAACAGGTCCATGGGGCCGTGGTTGCCGTTGCGACTGGGGAGGATGGGGGCCGCGTCATCGACGGAGTCGATGCGCTCATTACCGCCGACCCAAGCCTGGTCGTATCGGTCTATGCCGCGGACTGCGTACCGGTTCTTCTGGCGGATCCCGGTCGCCGAGTCGTTGCGGCCGTCCATGCGGGGTGGCGGGGGATCACGGCCGGGATCCTTCCGGGGGCCGTGGAGATGATGATCGATCGCCTAGGTTGTGCTGCAGCCGAGGTGCTCGCGGCGATCGGTCCCTCGATCGGCGCCTGCTGCTACGAAGTCGACGCTCCAGTGATCTCCCAGCTGCGGCGCTGGTCGTGGTGGCAGGATGTGGTCTCAGCCAATGCTCGCGGGCGGTGGCAGTTAGATCTCCAGGCTGCGGCCCGCACCCAGCTTGTACAATCGGGGCTCCTCCTCGAGCATGTCGACACCCTGGTCCTGTGTACCAAATGCCGGGCCGAGTTGTTCTTCTCGTACCGACGCGATGGGACAACCGGTCGGATGGCAGGGCTCATCGCACCGTCGCGAGGCGGCCGCTAGGGCTGGCCCCTCGCTCGAGCTATCCGGAGGGAATCTTCCCCCTGCAGCGAATACCCCCCACGGTGTGACGGACGTTGCCGCGGCTGTAGCGCGCGTGCGGGCCCGGATTGCCGAGGCCGCGGCACGGCGCGGGCGACGTCCCGAGGAGGTCACGCTTCTCGCGGTAACCAAAGGCGTCGACCTGGGGCCGATCCGCGACGCAGTTGCGTGTGGGATCACCGACATCGGTGAGAACCGCGTGCAGGAGGCCGCACCCAAAGTCGCTGCCCTGGGTCCGGTTGCCCGCTGGCACATGGTCGGGCACCTCCAGCGGAACAAGGTAAAAACGGCGACTTCACTCTTCAAGGTCATCCAGTCGCTGGATAGCCAGCGTCTGGCGGCCGAGATCAGCCGTCAGGTGATCGCACCGATCGACGTCCTGGTGCAAGTGAACGTGGCAGGGGAAGCACAGAAGTATGGGATCCCTCCCGAGGCGGTCCCGCCAACGGTGGCAGCGGTAACCGCGTTGTCGGGTATTCGGGTCGTCGGCCTCATGACGATCGCGCCGTTGACGGAGGATCCAGAGACTGTCCGCCCCATTTTTCGGCGCCTGCGAGAGCTGCGGGACGCGCTTGCGCCGGTGCGCAGCGCGCACCACCCGCTGAGGGAACTCTCGATGGGCATGAGCGAGGATTTTGAAGTGGCAGTTGAAGAAGGGGCGACCTTAGTGCGAATTGGACGAGCTATTTTTGGAGAACGGCTCTAGCTCACGGGAGAGGCGCGGCCGTTTCCAGGGAAGGGAGGGAATCGAGGGGGGGTTCATGTGAGTGCCATGCACCGATTCATGACGTTCCTTGGGTTCAGCGAGGACGAAGAGGGCGCCTCCACGTCGGAGTCGCCCGCGGGGGAGCCCAGGGGGCGTCGAGCGCAGGTCCTGAGCCTGCACACGCAGCGACAGCAAGAGATTGTCGTCTTGCAACCGCGGTCCTTCGACGATGCGCGATTGGCGGCAGACTATTTAAAAATGCGTCGACCCGTCGTCGTGAATCTCCGCGACGCGCAGGGGGAGTTGGCCCGGCGCATCGTGGACTTCACCAGTGGCGTGACGTACGCGTTGGATGGGCACATGCGGCGGGTCGGAGAGGCGATTTTCCTCTTCACCCCTAACCATGTGGTCATCACCACGGACGTGGTGCCCGACAATGAGGACCATACGTTGTTCCCCCTCGAGTAGCTCCCGCCAGTAGGGGTCACGTCAGAGGCCGGATCGCTCGGCTTCGCGCCGGGTAGAGGCGGCGACGCTGCCTCGGCCTACGCGTCTGTCTCCGTTTCCAATTCGAACGCGCTGGTCATACCACCGCCCCGGCGGGAGGGGGATCGTACATCGGTGCGAGTTACGCCAATGCCTGAAACACTCCACTGGGCGGGAGACCACCTCGAGATGCTCGACCAGACCCAGCTGCCGCTCCAAGAGCAGGTCATCGCGTGCCGTTCAGCCTGCGAAGTTGCCGACGCCATTCGCTCCCTGCGAGTCCGGGGTGCCCCCGCGATCGGGGCCGCGGCCGCCTTCGGGTTGGTGCTGGCAGCACGGGAGATTCCGACCACGGAGCGTCGCGCATTTGTGCACCAGCTGGCCGCCGCAGCGCAGATGTTGCTTCAGACGCGACCCACCGCCGTCAACTTGCGGTGGGCGTTGGACCGGATGCTCGAGGTGCCTGCGCGCCTCCCGGATGCGGCGGTCGACGACCTCCGCCGCGCATTACTCGACGAGGCACAGCGGATTGCCGCCGAAGATGTGGAGACTAACCGGTCGATTGCGCGATTCGGCGCGACGTTGGTCAAGGCGGGCGAGCGCGTGCTGACGTACTGCAACACCGGCAGCTTGGCCACAGTTGACTATGGCACCGCCCTTGGCATCGTGCGCATGGCGCACGAACAGGGCACGCCCCTGCACGTGCTGGTGTGCGAAACGCGACCGGTCCTCCAAGGCGCCCGCCTCACGACCTGGGAACTGCTTCGCTACAAACTCCCGGGCACCCTCATCACGGATAACGCGGCGGGCGCTTTGATGAGCCGCGGGCGGATCGATCGGGTGATCGTAGGCGCGGACCGGGTCGCTGCCAACGGCGATGTCGCGAACAAGATCGGGACCTATACCCTCGCAGTCTTGGCCCGCGCCCATGAGATCCCGTTCATCGTCGCCGCGCCACTCTCGACCGTGGACTTTCGCACTTCTGATGGGACCGCGATTCCCCTCGAGGAGCGCTCCCCTGAAGAGGTGACCCACTTCGCGGGAGTTCGGATCGCCCCAGAAGGCATTACTGCCCTCAACGTTGCCTTTGACGTCACCCCACATCACTTGATCACGGCCATTGTCACGGACCGCGGAATCGCCTGGCCCCCCTACAGTCGGTCCCTCCGTGTCCTCGCGGGGGCCCAGGCCGAGGGCCGCTGACCCATGCGCTTTCGACCGCGGTCGACTGGCCGGCTAATACTCGCCACCTTGGCCATCGTGTGGCTCGCCGTGGTCATCCACAGCATCCGCTATCGGGACGTGACGTGGTTACAGTACCTGCTCATTGATGTGACGTGGCTGCAGGTGCTCTTGCTCATTGTCGGCGGACACGGGGCGGCGATCCTCCTGGCAGGGATCCTGAGCCGCCCACCACGAGTTCGCCGCCCCACTCGAGCCGAGGAATGGCCCTTCGTCAGCGTTGTCGTGCCCGCCAAGAACGAAGAGGCCGTCATCGAGCCAACCGTGCGGAACCTCTGCGCGCTCGAGTACGCGCCGGGCAGAGAGGCGCGCGTGGAGGTGATTGTCGTCGACGATCGCTCCGCGGATGGGACCCAAGCCGTGCTGGAGCGGCTGGCTGGCGAGCTCCCGATACGAGTCCTCCAGACTCCGGAGGGGAGTTTTGGAAAGGCGGCTGCCCTGAACCTTGGGATCGCCCATGCCCGGGGAGATCTCATCGCGATCTTCGACGCGGATGCTCGCGTTGCTCCAGACTTCTTGCAGCGAGTGGTCCCGTACTTGTCCAGTGAGCGTGTCGGCGGCGCTCAAAGCCGACGGCGACTGTACAATCCGGATCAGAACCTCCTCACGCGTGTCCAAGATGACGAGTACACCCTCTACCAGCATCTCTTCCAACGGGCGCGGCAATCGCTAGGAGGGATCGTGAGCTTTGCAGGCGACGGCCTCGTGCTCAAACGCGCGGCGCTTGACGACGTGGGAGGGTGGAACGAAGAGGCGTTGACCGAGGACATCGACCTCACCGTGCGCTTCCATCTCGCCGGATGGGAGATCCGCTACTGTGAAGAGGCCACGGTGTGGGAAGAGGCGATCCCCCGGCTTCGGGACCTGCTCCGGCAGCGGATCCGGTGGTTTGAAGGAGCGATTCGGTGTCTGGGCGATTACCTGCCGACGATCCTCTTCGGGCGGCTCCCGGTTTTCAAACGGCTTGATCTGCTGTTTCTGCTTGCCGGCACATTGCTGGGAACGCTTGGCGTGCTCACCAGCTACGTGTTCGCCCTTATCAACGCCGTAGGAGTGCTCGTCATTTTCCTCCACTTGCCCCCACGAGTCATGACCTGGGCGTCGTCGGCGATCACGATGAGCTTTCTGGTGGGGGTGGTGGTGGAGAAGCGGGCGCAGCCTCGAGAGGTCTGCTTCGTCTTGGCGCGGTCGCTTGGGTTCTCGCTCCAGCTGCTCTTGGTCGTCCCGTTGGCGATCCATCGCTACATCCGCAGCGCCATCACGGGAGAGAGGTCATGGGAGAAGACCACGCACGGCGCTTCGTGGGCCGCGCGTGTCTGGTCGGCCCCGGGGCCCCAGGAGACGAATGATGAAGTCTAGGGGCCTCCCCGGCCCGTGCGGCCAACCTGGCTGGGCGTTTTCGCCTTAAGTCCCACTCGGCAGTGAACTGACCGCAGGCGCAGTGGCATCCGTCTGGGTGCTCCGCGCCAGCGCTTCTGCGACAAGAGCGGGGATATCGAGGCCGATTTCGGCGGCCTCGACGTCGTGGAGGTTGGGTTGGGTGCGGGGATGGGCCGGGAGAAACAAGCTGCAACAGTCCGGGTAGGGGCGGATTGAGACGTCATACGTGCCGATCTCGGTCGCCTTGGCGACGATCTCTGTTTTATCGGCCCCAATCAGAGGACGCAAGACCGGCAGGTGCGTCACGGCGTTAATCGCCGCAATCGCTTCGATCGTTTGACTGGCGACCTGCCCCAGGCTCTCGCCGGTGATCAGCGCCTGGGCGCGCTCTCGGGTGGCGAGGGTGTCACTGATCCGCATCATCATCCGTCGCATGACCACCACTCGAAACGCCTCCGGCACGCGGAGCTGAATCGCCCGCTGGATCTCCGTGAAGTGGATTACCCGGAGCGTGAGCGGACCCGTGTAGGGAGCCAAGATCTGGCAGAGGTCGACGACTTTGTCCTTCGCGCGCTCGCTCGTGAACGGGAAACTGTGAAAGTGCACGGGAATGATTGCGAGCCCGCGCCTCGCGCCAAACCACGCCGCCACGGGGCTGTCGATCCCCCCGGAGATGAGGGCCAGCGCGCGGCCACTCGTCCCAACTGGAAGGCCACCCGGTCCGGGGATGACCTCCGTCGTCAGGTAAGCGTGATCCCGGATGTCGATCCGCACCAGGATATCTGGCGCGTGCATGCGGGCCCGCAGGTGAGGGAACCGTCCCTGAATCGCCGCGCCGACCAGCCTGCTGGTCTCCATCGAGGACGGCGCGAACTGTTTGTCGGCCCGGCGAGTATCTACCTTGAAGGTCTCGTCGGCTCGATCTACGAGGGCGGTGGCGACCATCTCGACCGCCTCGGCTGTGATCGCTTCCAGCGTGGGGTCGACGACGCGGACGGGGCTCAGGGAGACGACGCCGAACACCTTCCGGAGGCGATCGATCGCCCGATCAGCGTCGCCCTCAAGACTCACGAGGACACGGCCGAAGACCACGCGGACGGAACGAGGACGGAGGTCGAGGACGGCCTCCTCGACGCGCCGCGCCAGGGTGGCGAGGAAGAAATCCTGGTTTTGCCCTTTGAGGCCAATCTCTCCGTAGCGCAAGAGGAAATGGTGACTCATACAACTACCGCACCAGGGCCCGCAGTTCGGGGACCGCGTGCCTGAGTGCGGAGGCGACGGCATCAACCTCGTCGCGCGTCGTAAACCGCGAGAGGCTGAACCGCAGACTTGACGATGCTTGCTCGGGTGGAAGCCCAATGGCCAGGAGCACATGGCTCGGGGTTGGGGTATGGGAGTGACACGCTGAGCCAGTCGACACCATGATCCCGTCCATCTCGAGTCTGTGGAGCAGCGTCTCACCCCGCACGCCAGGAAAGGTGATATTCAAGATATGAGGCGCCGTCTGCTCACCCGGTGAGTTGACCTGTACATCCGGCAAGTCCAAGATCTGTTCGAGGAGTCGCCCCCGGAGGCGCGCCATCTGCGCAGTCGCCGTGTCGAGATCCTGGTCAAGGAGACGGGCGGCGACGGCAAGGCCCGCGATGCCCGCCACGTTTTCTGTCCCGGGACGAAGCTGGCGTTCCTGATCGCCTCCCCACTGCATAGGCGCGAGTCGCACCCCCCGGCGGAGATAGAGCACACCCACCCCTTTCGGGCCATGGACCTTGTGCCCGGAGAGCGATACGAGGTCCAGGCCCATCTGTCCAGGCGTGAGCGAGATCTTCCCCCATGCCTGAACGCCGTCGACATGGAGGAGGACCCGGTGGCCGTCTGCGCGATGCCGTCGGATGACCCGCGCGATATCTGTAAGCGGTTGGATCGTCCCGAGTTCGTTGTTCACCGCCATGATCGAGACCAACGCTGTCTCGGCCCGGATCGCGTTGTCCACTTGGTCTGCACTAACCCGACCGGCGCGATCGACGGTCAGTTCGGTGCACGAGAAACCAGCCCGGCCCAACGCCCGGCAGGTCTCGAGCACGGACGAGTGTTCCGTGGCGACCGTGATGAGATGGCGTCCGCGGGCAAGCTCGGCGACCCCCCGGATGGCCAGCGTGTTGGCCTCTGTCCCCCCGGAGGTGAAGACAATCTCCTCAGGCGAGACTCGGAGGGACTGAGCGACGGCGTCGCGGGCAGTGTGGAGGATCCGCTCCGCGGCAACGCCCATGTGGTGCAGCGAGGAAGGGTTCCCGTAATCCTCGGTAAGCGCCCGGACCATCGCCTCTACGACGGCGGGGTGGGGCCGCGTGGTCGCAGCGTTGTCGAGGTAGATCTCGCGGGCATCCATCATGGCGTATCGATTATGGTACTACATTGAAATCGACGCATTCAAGGAATCTTCCATCGGACTTCCATGAACCACGAACGCCCAGGAGCTTAGAGCTTAAAAAGGGGTCACAGGCACTTAAGCGCTACTGAAGAAGGGAAGAAGCGTAGCGCAGCAGAACACCCGTTCTGCCGAAGACGCGTACACCCGAGAGCCGTTGTGCAGCTCACCACCTACCTCCGACTCCTCCTACCGCTACTCCTGGTCTTATGACCGCGTGAGAAGGTCGTCGTGGGTGCTCAGTCTAGTCTTGGCGAGCGGGTGTGCGCGAAACCGTTCTGGGGGTGAGATCGTGAGGTTCAGAAGCCGGCGCCTGCTCGTAGTGACAGCAATCGTTGTGTTTGTTATTACGTCTCTTCTTCCCTCCGTCTCTGGGGGGGCGAACAACGATGGTCAGGCCAACAACACGCAGTCGTCGAGCAACCAGGTCATCGACAATCAGGGCGAGCTCCAAAACGCGATCAGGACCGGACGCGAGGTCACGGTCATCGTGCAGCTTGCAGACCAACCGCTGGCGACATACCGGGGCACGCTCCGGGGGTATGGGCAGACGAGACCAGCGAGAGGCAAGAAACTGAACGCGAAGACCCCCAACGCTCAAGCCTACAAGCAGTACCTCGGCAGACGCCGAGCCGAGTTTGCGACGTGGCTACGGTCGGTGGCGCCTGGGAGCCGCATCCGGCGGGAGTATGACACCGTTCTCAATGGCGTCGCCGTGAGGGTCTCCGGACGTGAACTTGCCCCACTGCTCCATGGCCCCGGTGTGTCGGTTGTCTCCATTGACCGGCAGTTCCGGCCGGAGATGAACGTGAGCCGGGCCTTGATTGGGACTCCCGCCATTGATGCAGATCTGGCGCTGGATGGCGCATTGGCCGGGGAGGGGATGAGGATCGGGATCATCGATACGGGCATCGCGATCTCGCATCCATTCTTCAATCCTGCAGGGTACTCCGCGCCCATGGGATTCCCTCGCGCTGACTCAACGCCGAACCTGGTGTGCTGTACCTCAAACAAAGTGATTGTGGCGAGGGCCTATCCGGCACTCGGCGGGGCACCCTCCGCAGTGCCCACGATCGCCCACGGGTCGCACGTCGCCGGGACGGCTGCCGGCAACACGAACAATACCGCTGAGATTGCGGGAGTGCTGGTCCCCGGTATGAGCGGTCTCGCCCACCGTGCCTTCCTGGGCAGCTACAATGTGTTCCCCAACTTCCAAGACACTGCCGATTCGGCCCAGATCATCTCGGCAATCGAAGACGCGGTGAGGGACGAGATGGACGTCATCAACCTGAGCCTCGGGGGGGCCGTGACGACCGTCGAAACTGAGGATCTCCTGGCGCTGGCCGTGAACAATGCGGCAGAGGCAGGGGTTATCCCTGCGGTCGCCGCTGGAAACTCGGGACCGGACATCTTTACCGTGCAATCTCCCGGCAACGCCTCGCGTGCGCTGACCCCGGGCGCAACCACTAACCCCCACTTCATTGGCCAACCGGTGAGCGGAGTTCGCGCTGGAACGGTCGGTGGTGCGGTTGGCGATTTCGATCCGTTCCCGTCAACGACCGCCGGCTGGGCGTCGTTCCTGGGGCCCGACGCGGGGTGCGTTAGCCTTCCGGCCATCGTCCCCCCCCGCATCGCGGTTATCGCCCGGGGCGGTTGTTCGTTCACGACGAAGATCCGCAGTGCCGAAGTGGCTAACTACACTGGGGTCATCGTAGTCAACAACGTGGCGGGTGATCCCACCGCCATGGCCCACGATGGCACCGATCCGTTCCCGACCATTCCCGCAGTTATGATCGCCACTGGCCCGATTGGCGCGTCAGGGACGGCTACCGTGATGGGGACTTTTACCCACTTTACGAGCACGAACGCGGACATTATTGCCGGGTTTAGCAGCAGGGGTCCGGTCGCAAACTCGGATGCGCTCAAGCCCGATTTCACTGCCCCCGGCGTGAACGTGCTGTCGGCAACCAACATCACCAGCCCCACGCCGGTCTGGGCGTTCCTGAGCGGGACGAGCATGGCCACGCCGCACGTCGCGGGCGCCGCCGCACTGCTCAAGCAGCTGCATCCCGAGTGGGGAGTGCAGGACGTCAAATCCGCGATGCTCACGCTTGCGATGCGGCCCGTCTTTGACAGCGCGACTGGACTCACAGCCGAGGGCGTGCTCAGCCGCGGTGGGGGCCGAATAAACTTGGCCGCGGCGAAGGATGCGAGAGCAACCTTCAGCCCGGCGAGTTTGTCGTACGGTCAGCCCGGCTCGGAGATAAACAACCTGGTGATCACGCTAACGAATGTAGGGACGTCCCCGAATAGCTGGAACATCACTGTGGTGCCGGTGTCCGGGACGTGTGTGGGGATTACTCTCGCGCCTTCGATCGGCGCTACGCCTATGGTGCCGTCCGGAGATGCAGTGAAATTCACCGTCACGGCGAGCGTGTCTGCGATAGCACCCGCGCAGGCATGTTCTGGGGACGTAGAAGTCACCGACGGGACGCAGAAGCATCGCCTGCCATTTCTGATCTGGCATCAGCTTCCTAGCGGTCCATAACGGATCATCCAGGTCGCGCTGGTCGTCGATGGCGGGGGTCCACAGACCTCCGCCCTCTCATTTGCCCGGTATTGTGAGAGTGAGGCTTAGCGGATTACGAACACTACCCGGAGCGAAGATCGAGGGAGTCGAACAATGTGGTAGGGTGCGTCTGGACCGCCCGTGAGGTTGAATTCCCGGCGCGATTGATCATAGGTGATGCGCGCGACGGCAGTGAGTTGGCCTTTCTGAACAGTAATCGTTTCAATCACGATCTTCGTGCGCAGAGGGGCAGAGCCTGCGAACACAGCGACCACCATCTCGCGCGAGAAATCCACTGCAGGTAGAGGCGGCCGCGGTTGTGTGCCTACGGTGTGCTGCTGCCAGAGGGTCCGCCACTGCGCCTGGGCCTTTATGGTCAAGTTCGTGCGCGTATGGATCCCCGACCGACTCCCAATCTGGAGGGTCGAGAAGGGGACAGGTTGATCCGCTCCCCCGGCGGGTGGACTTGCCCACACCGTGGCCGTCGCGATGAGCGCGAAAGCCCCGACAAGTACCGCCTGTCTGCTCTGCATGCTCCACCTCCGCATGATTCTCTTTACCCTCACCGTTGTGCGGAAAGGCGCCCGCCCCCCGTGGACCATCATAGACGAGTGTCGGCTGAGCTGGGAACGGCATGTTGACGGGGATTTTCGAGGCATGTTACAATGCCACGCAATTGGCAATGATGGGAATAGTACGCGGATCAGCGTCCCGGAGCGAGCCAGGGATCGTGAGAGCTGGCGGACGGTGGTTGGCGGAAGATCATCCCAGAGCTGCGGATCGAACGAGTCGCACCGTACGCTCACGCCGATGTGTCTCTGGAAGTGCGTACTGGCTCAAGTAGGCTCCGCCGGATCCTCCACCGTGAGCGGGAGGGCGAAATCGGGCTCGTGTCGTGTTGAGAGCACTTCAGGGTTCGCGGTCATCGCCACGCGACGATCCCGGTTTCGGCAGAGGGCGGAGGCCCGATCGCGCGAGGCGCAGGGCTCAGAACATGGGTGGTAGCGCGGGCAAGCGTGCCCGTCCCAGGAGGGACGGGCATCATGTTTTGACGCCCGCTATGTGAGGGTAGGGGAGATGCCGACGTTCACACCGGTCCCAGCCAAGATCGACTTTCCAGCGATGGAGCGTACGCTCCTCCACTGGTGGGCGGCGGAGCATATTGTCGACCAGTACCTCCGCCGGAACGATCACGCCCCCCAGCGATGGGCGTTTCTCGACGGGCCGATCACCGCGAACAACCCGATGGGGGTGCACCACGCCTGGGGGCGGACCTACAAGGACTTGTTTCAACGCTACAAGACAATGCGCGGGTTCCGACAACGATACCAGAACGGGTTCGACTGTCAGGGACTTTGGGTGGAAGTGGAAGTCGAGCGCGAACTCGGTTTCCGCAGCAAGCGGGACATCGAGGCCTTTGGCATCGAGCCATTCGTCCCCCTCTGCAAGCATCGGGTCCTCTCGTTCGCGGCGGTGATCACCCAACAGTCGATCCGCCTGGGAATGTGGATGGATTGGAACGCCCCCGACGAGCTCCGCCGCCTGGCCGAAGCGCTCAAGAGCAACCCAACGCAACTCGTCGAGTACCCTGGGAAAGCGGGAGGGCTGCGCGCGCCTGCGGAGCAGATCGTAGGTCGGCTGGGCGAGCCGGCCCTCGGGGGGTCGTACTTCACCTTCTCCAATGAGAATAACTACCACTTGTGGGGATTCCTCAAGCGCTGTTGGGAACGTGGGCTGATCTACAAGGGACACGATGTCATGCCCTGGTGTCCGCGGTGCTCGACGGGGATCAGCGAGCAAGAGATTGTCACCGAGGGCTACCAAGAACTCACCCACCCGGGACTCTTCGTGCGATTTCCTCTACTCGACCGCCCGCATCGAGCCCTGCTAGTGTGGACGACGACGCCCTGGACCTTACCCGCGAACGTGGCCGCTGCCGTCCATCCGGAGATCACCTACATCCTCGTGCGCGAGGGTACCGAGGAGCTCTATCTCGCGGAGTCGACGCTGGGCGTGTTGCGCGGCACGCCGGCCATCATCGAGAAAGTGTCTGGGGCGCAGTTAGTCGGGTTGCGCTACCGGGCCCCATTTGAAGATCTCCCCCCTCAACGGGGACTCGAGCACCGCGTCATTCCCTGGACTGACGTCGACGCCACCGAAGGCACCGGGATTGTACATGTCGCACCAGGGTGCGGCGCCGAAGACTTCGCCCTGAGCAAAGTGCACAAGCTTCCGGTGATCGCTCCCATTGACGAGTTCGGGACCTTTGTCGCCGGGTTCGACGGATTGACCGGAAAGCGCGTCGACGAAGCGGCGGAGCCCATTGTTGCCCACCTGCGACAAACCGGTCGGCTCTACAAGATGGAACCCTACACTCACCGCTACCCGGTCTGCTGGCGGTGCGGGACCGAACTGGTCTTCCGGTTGGTGGACGAGTGGTTCATCGCGGTCGATCCGCTACGCAGCCCGTTGAGGGAGATCACGCGGTCGATCCGCTGGATCCCTGAATTCGGAATGGACCGCGAGCTGGATTGGTTGCAGAACATGCACGATTGGATGATCAGTCGCAAGCGCTACTGGGGTCTGGCGCTCCCGATCTATGAGTGCGCCTCCTGCGGGTCCTTTGAGGTCTTGGGATCCGAGGAGGAACTACACCAGCGGGCGATCGAGGGGTGGGATGCGTTTGTCGGACATACCCCGCACCGACCTTGGGTCGATGCGGTCAGGATCCGCTGTGCGAAGTGTGGGGCGTCAGTCGGCCGGATTCCCGATGTGGGCAACGTGTGGCTCGATGCCGGGATCGTCCCCTTCAGCACGCTCAACTATCGACATGACCGGGCCTCCTGGCAGGAGTGGTTTCCGGCGGACTTCATCACTGAGAGCTTCCCAGGGCAGTATCGGAACTGGTTCTACTCGCTCCTGGTGATGTCGACCGTGCTTACCGGGCAGCCCCCGTTCCGAACCTGCCTTGGGCATGCGTTGGTCCGGGACGAACGGGGCGAGGAGATGCATAAGAGTAAGGGGAATGCGATCGAGTTCAATGAGGCGGCCGACCGAGCAGGCGTTGATGTGATCCGGTGGGCGTACTGTGCCCACAACCCGACCAGCAACATCCACTTCGGCTACAGCCACCTGGATGAGGTCCGCCGCCGTTTCGTGATCCCGTTGTGGAACGTGTACGCGTTCTTTGTCACGTATGCGAACCTGGAACGGTTCGACTTCCCGGCCCTCGTCGCCACGCCGCCGCCGCTCCGGCTCTTGGATCGATGGTTGTTCTCCCGCACCCAGGGCCTAATGCGCAGCGTCGGCGACCGGCTTGACGATTCCGATCCCGTGGGGGCCACCCGCGCGATCGAAGCGTTCGTGACCGATCTCTCCAACTGGTACGTGCGCCGGTGTCGCCGGCGGTTTTGGAAGAGTGAGGATGACGAGGACAAACGGGCCGCGTACTTTACCCTCTATCATGCCCTGCGGACTGTGACAGTTGCGCTCGCTCCCTTCGTCCCGTTCCTGAGTGAGCACCTCTACCAAGGGCTAGTGCGGCCCGTCGAGGCGCGGGCGCCCGTGAGCGTCCATCTCACCGACTTCCCGCTGGCGGATGGTGCGCGCCGGGATGAGCGCTTGGAGGAGCTCATGGAGGGCGTCCGGGGCCTCATCGCGCTGGGCCGGGCTGCCCGCAACCACGTGCGAGTGAAAGTGCGTCAGCCTCTCCCTGCGGTACTAATCGTGACCCGCCACCAGGCCCTGGCGAATATCCCCGAGTTGGTGGACCAGATCACCGACGAGCTAAATGTGAAGGCTGTCCGATTTGTGCACGATCCCAGTCCCTACGTGCGGTTCGAGATCAAACCGCGGTTCGACATCCTTGGGCCTCGGTATGGGAGCCGCGTCCAGGCAATTGCGCGCGCGGTGCGGGCGGTGGATCCGATCCAGGCCATGCAGTCGCTGGAGAAGGACGGGTCGTTGGCGGTTCCGGTTGATGGGGAGGCCGTGGTCCTGACTCGCGACGACGTTGAAGCCCGGTTGCATGAGGCTACGGGATATGCCGCGGAGGGCGCAGGCGGAGAGTTCGCCGTCCTCGAAACTACGTTGACTCCCGAGCTCGTCCTCGAAGGCCAGGCCCGGGAACTCGTTCATCACGTGCAGCAGCTGCGGAAGGACGCTGCGTTGGCAGTCGACGACCGGATTACCTTGTACTACGAAGGAGATCTGGACCCGCTTCTCCGTGCGCACGGAGAGTACCTCAAAAGGGAGACGCTGAGCGTGGACGTGCGCAGCGGGCTCCCGGGCGGAATTCCGACGAGCGAGATTCGCCTCGATGGGGCATATATTCGAGTGGGCATTGCCCCGGGCAGGAGTTCCGCAGACCAGGCAGAATGAAGGCACGTTTTCACGCTACAGGGAGGAAACGCCAGTGGATGCGCTCGTGATCGGTGTGTTGGGAGGGTTGGGGCCGTGGGCGACGCTCGATTTCTTCGAGAAACTCCTCCGGGAAAGCCCCGCGAGGCGAGACCAGGACCACTTTCGCATCCTCATTGACGACAACCCCAAGATCCCCGATCGCACCCCCGCGATCCTCGGACGCGGCGAAGACCCGACCCCCGCGCTTATTGCGACCGCGCGGAACCTCGAACGGGCTGGGGCGAGTTTCCTCGTCATCCCCTGCAACACCGCTCACGCGTTCTACGAACCGATCCAAGCAGCGGTCTCCATCCCGGTGCTACACATCATGGAAGAGGTCGCCGCGGCGGCGCGCTCCGAGGTCAAGGACCTGACGACGGTCGGCGTATTGGCCACCATCGGGACGCTTCATGCCCAGTTGTACCACCGGGTGTTTGCCCGTCGTGACATCACCGTCTTGGTCCCCCCGCCAGCAGATCAGAAGCTCGTGGACCGCGGGATCTATCAGGTCAAGGCGGGCGAGATGGGTCCTGAGGTCACGCGCCCGCTGGTCAGCGTGGCTGAGGGGCTGATTGCTAGAGGCGCCCAAGCCCTGGTGCTTGGCTGCACCGAGTTGCCGTTTGTCCTCAAGAGTCCCCATGTGTCGGTTCCCCTGCTCGATTCGAACTTGGTCCTCGCCCGTGCCGCTGTCCGGGCCGCCATGGCCCCGCCCCCGGTGCGGACCCTCTAGATCACCTGCCCCTTGCCAATGGGGGGGTCATCAGATACACTATCGGTCAGCCAATTGCCGGAATTGGGCTCCTAGACTCGTGCTGGGAGGAGTACGGATGCCCTCAAGAATGACGAAATTGCGAAAGGCGAAGCCCGCCCGGAAGGTCGCGAAAGCCTCCAAACCGGTCCGGGTCGTCAAGGCCAAAGGCCTCGGCAAACGGGATGCGGCCGAGTTCCGCAGGTTGCTCCAAGAAGAACGTGCCCGCATGCTTGAGGAGCTGCAGGCCATGGAAGAGCACATCCCCGAGGTAGAGGAGCAGGTTGGGATGGACATCGGGGGAAGCTATGATGAAGATCTCGCCGACGTTGCCAGCGACACGTTCGAGCGCGAGAAGGGGCTTGCCCTGGAGTCCTCCGTCCAACAGATGCTGGCCCAAGTTGAGGATGCTCTAGCGAGAATCGACACCGGCACGTATGGCGTGTGCCTCCGGTGTGGCGGGGCGATTGATCACGCTCGTCTCCGGGCGCTGCCCTACGCGAAGTTGTGCATTCGGTGCAAGGAGCTCGAAGAACGCGCGACCCATCCTCTCCGGTAGCTATCCGATCTCCCCAGGTAGCCATCCGATCCCCCCACGTGGAGGCCGGATCGCCATTCGGCGCTGCTGTGGGTTTATCCGCGATCGTTGCGGTGGACCAGCTGCTCAAAGGGCTCGTGAGTCACTTCCTGCCTCCGGGGTATACCATGGCCCTTCTTCCTGGGGTGCTGGCGCTGACGCATGTGCGCAATCCCGGGATCGCGTTTGGCCTCCGGGTGCACATTTCGCCCCTCATCCCTGCTGCCGTCGCCTTGACCGGTGTTTTCCTCCTCTTCTACAATAGTGCGCGGTGGACTCAGACCAGGTCGGCGCGGGTCGCGCTGGTGCTCGTCAGCGGCGGCGCGCTCGGGAACCTCATCGACCGCCTGCGCGTCGGCGCAGTCATTGACTACATTGACCTCCACGTCTGGCCGGTGTTCAATCTGGCGGACGCGGCGGTGACGATCGGCGCGGTGGTGTTCCTCCTCGCGCTGGTTCGGGGGAGCCGATGAAGCCAATCCTCTTCAACCTGGGACCCGTGCCCATCACGTCGTGGGGTGTCTTCCTCCTCTTGGCGTTCGCGGTCGGGATCGCCATCGCGCGCCGTCGGGGGCAGGCGATCGGGATCGACTCCGCCTCCATGCTGGACTTGTGTCTGTACATGATCATTGGGGGACTCGTCGTCGGGCGGCTTGGCTATGTGCTCGCGAACTTCCCCAAGTTTGTCGGCAACCTCATCAGCATAGTCGCCATTTGGCGGGATGCAAGCAATGGTGGGATGGTGTTCTATGGCGGTCTCCTCGGTGCCATCCTCATCGCGGCCGCCTATGCCCGACGGCAGCGAATGCCGCTCTTCAAGCTCCTCGATCTCTTCGCGCCCGCGCTTGCGGTGGGATACGCAGTGGCGATGGTGGGGGCGTTGCTGACCGGACTGTACCTGGGGAGTCCTTCAGGGGTCCCCTGGGCGCTGGACTATGCGCAAGGCACGGCTCGACACCCGACGCAAATCTACCTCTTGGCGGCGTCGTTTGGATCCTACCTCGTGCTCCGGGCACAGGAACGCCATGGGGCCCCCGCAGGAGTTTTGTTCTTCATCTGGCTCCTGCTCTTTAGTTTGGGGCGGATTGCCGTAGAGGTGTTCGTCGAATCTAGCCCCGTCTTGGGTCCCCTTACCCTTGCGCAAGTCGTGAATATCCTCGCGGCTGTTGTCGCTGTCATTGGGTTGACGTTTGTCGCACGACGGCCCGCCCGCGATTCGGACGCCGCGCTTTCAGCACCGCTCGCCCCCCCGTCGCAGAGCGAGTGATCGATCGGCGCACCTTCTTTGTGGATGCCGCCCACAGCGGAACCCGGCTCGACACCTATTTGGCAGGGCAGTTCCAATCGGTCTCCCGATCCCGCGTCCAGGCATTGATCGTCTCCGGGCATGTCACCGTTGACGGACACACTTGCAAGCCGGCGGAGCGTGTGCTCCGGGGTCAGCGCATTCAGGTGGACATCCCGCCAGCCGTCCCAGCGACCCTGCAACCGGAACCCTTGCCGCTTGACGTGATTTATGAGGATGCAGACTTGTTGGTGATCAACAAGGAGGCTGGGTTGGTAGTGCACCCTGGGGCTGGACGGCCCGGGGGCACGCTTGTAAACGCCATCCTTGCCCGAGTTCCTGATCTCCAAGGAATTGGAGGAGTGCTTCGGCCGGGCATTGTGCACCGGCTCGACAAGGATACCTCTGGCCTCCTTGTGGTCGCGAAGACTGCCGCCGCCTTGGTCGCCCTGCAAACACAGATCGCCTCCCGGACCGCGTCACGCCGCTATCTTGCGCTCGTCACGGGCGTCCTCGCTACGTCTGAGGGGACGATCCGCGCCCCCATTGGTCGCCACCCGCGTCGGCGGACGAGCATGGCAGTGGTCCCAGGGGGCCGTGAGGCGGTCACCCGCTACCGCGTACTCGAGCGGTTTGCACGCCATACTCTAGTCGAGGCCCAGTTGGTGACTGGGCGCACCCATCAAATCCGCGTCCACTTCGCTCACCACGGCTACCCGGTCGTCGGCGATCCGACGTACGCCGCGCGTCGGGATGACCTCGGCCTCCACCGTCAGGCGCTGCATGCGGCCCGGTTGCAGTTCCGCCATCCACGGACGGGAGTAGAGCTCACCTTTGAGGTTCCCCTACCTCAGGACATGGCGGACGTACTGGCCCGTCTCCGCGCCGAGAGGGGTCGAGTCGAGTTCCGCGAATGAGCCGGAGCAACCCATGAGTCGACCCCCCATGCGAGAGAAGGCAAAAGTCATGGATGCGGAAGCGATCCGCCGGGCCCTCACGCGGATGGCTCACGAAGTCCTGGAGCGCAATCACAGCGCCCAGGGGTTGGCGGTCGTGGGGATTCCGACCCGCGGGGGGCCGCTCGCGCAGAGGCTCGCGCGCGCGATTGAGGGCATTGAGGAGACCATGGTGCCGGTCGGGATCCTAGACATCGCGCGCTTCCGCGATGATCGGACCATCTGCTCTACGTCGAACTCAGGCTCATCGAAATTAGCCTTCGACGTCGCGGGGCGAACGATCGTGCTCGTGGACGATGTCCTCTACACGGGGCGCACAGCCCGGGCTGCGTTGGACGCCTTGATCGCCCACGGTCGCCCCGCGAACATTCAGCTCGCTGTTTTGATCGACAGGGGCCATCGCGAGTTGCCGATCCGTCCAGACTATGTCGGGAAGAACCTCCCGACGTCCTCACGGGAACATGTCGCAGTTCGTCTCGACGAAGTCGACGGGACCGATGAGGTGGTCATCGAGGAACCTGTCGATCGCACCTCGTAGATTTCATCTCTCGGGCGGCGGCTCTCGACGAGAGGGACTGACATCCCCGAGCCAGCGCTGGAGGGGGCTACTCGTCGCGGGCTTCTACCTTGTCCAGCGTGTCCGGTTCCGCTGGGCCCACGTGAACCGTGTGCTCACGCGTATAGACGACGACACCAGGCTTCGCGCCACGGGGTTTGCGCACATTGCGACGCTGCGTGTAGTCGACAGCCACCTGTCCTGATCCACGTGCCCGGCTGAAGTAGGCCGCCGCCGCTGCGGCGTGCCGGACCATGTCCTCCGTGGGGGCCCGGCCCTCGACGCGCAGGACGACGTGCGCCCCCGAGACGCCCCGTGCATGGAACCAGAGATCGTCGGGGTCGGCCACCTTAAACGTGAGCGCGTCGTTCTCGAGGTTGGATCGACCAACCAGCAGGGTCCCTCCCCTCCGGAGTCGGAATATGCGCGGATGAGCGACACTTGAAGGACGCTTTGGCGTCCGCCGCGCACGGAGATATCGTCCCTCCGCAAGTTCGCGGTGCAGATCAAAGAGGTCATCTGGGGTCAGGGCCTGGTCGATATGCACCCCGACCGCGTCGAGGTATTCGGCCTCCGCTTCAGCGGCCCGGAGTCGTTGCAGCACGGTGGTCCGGGCCCCCCGGATCTTCGCCGCCCGCTTGAAGAGATGTTGCGCGTTTTTGACGGCGGAGAGCGCTGGATCAAGCGGGATCAGGACTGGAGCCTCGTCGTAGCCCGGGAGGGTTACCTCGCGGGCGCCAGTCGGGACGCGGGCCGCGTAGGCCAGGAGCAGTTCGCCGCGTTCGCGCATCGAGGTCGTCTGCTCCGCTTCGGCGAGCGCCCGCCGTAGTTCGGAGATCGTCTTGTCGGTTCGAGTCCGGGCTGTTTGGACAACTTGCGCCAGCGGTGCACGGTCTTCCTCGATCCGAGTCTGTGCTGTTCTGCGGCCGACGACGCGCTCGACGGCCTCACTCATGCACGGCACTGAGCTGGCTTGGAAGGTTCCGAGATGCACAAACGGGAATGCGCTGTAGCCGATCGGTCCCGTCACGTCGGCGTACACGGTCGGCGCGAAGTCCCGGTCGCGGACTCGTCTGCACAGTTCCTGGATGTGGGGCCACAATCGCGTGCCAGCGTCTACCGTGGTGTTCGCCGGGGCCCGCGGATCGAGTCCAGCCCGGGTGGCCAACTCCGTCGCCATGATCGGGCTCACCCCCAGCAGTCCCCCCGAGAGTCGGCGCCCAAGTGGGTCGGAGTACGCCAACACCGCGCTGAGCGCTTCCTGGGTGAGATCTGCGGGCGTCGGCCGGTCACGGGGCGGGGGAGTGTACGGTCGTCCCGGCAGGATCTCCCGGACCGCCGACTTGGTCCGCGGCACGAGCTTGAGGCTGCCCGCCACGAGCCCATCGTGGACGAGTATGAGGTTACTGTGCCGTCCCATGATCTCTACCGCCAACGTGACGCGTCCGGTCATCGCGGTGAAGACGAGCATCAGTATCCGGTCAAAGGGCGGCTGGTGGATCTCGGTGAGCTGGGCGTCCTCCAAGCGGGCTCGCAGCAGGAGGCCGAACCCGGACAGCTCCCCCGGTCCCACGGGGGCGGCCAAGTGCACCCGGGCCCACCGGGCATCAATGGAGCAGAGTAGGGTGGCCCGCCGCGGGCCCCGTCGGAGCTCTCCTGCAACCTCAACCGCACTCGGCTGCGAGATCCGGCCGATCCGCCCGCCGATGAACTCCTCGAGGTCGGGGGCGACTGCGGCGAGGACAACACTGTCAAACGATGTCGGCGGAGCTGTCACCTGCTCACCATAGCGCAGCCTCGGAGCCGCGGCAAGCAAGGCACAGGAGTCTGTTGAGAGTGCAAGAAATGTACGAGGAGAATGACTAAGAGCATGACCGGCTATGGGAACGCCGATGCGCCGACGGCCACCGGGCGATTCATGGTCGAAATGCGTTCGGTCAATCACCGATTCAGTGAGGTCCTCGTCCGTCTCCCGCGCGATCTCTCGAGTTTGGAAGACAAGGTCCGCGGTTGCGTCTTAGCCCACGTGTTGCGGGGCCGCGTGGAGGTCCTTATAATGAGGGAAGAACGCGGCACACGGACCAAAACCGTGAAGCCGGACCCCGCATTGGCCCTTGCCTACGCTCAGGCGCTGAAGGAGTTGGCAGCTGCCCTGGGCGTTGCTGATACGGTGACCCTTTCCCAGATTGCCGCTTTCCCCGACGCGATCCGAGTCGAGGAGACCCGCGAAGATGTCGACGGAGTGTGGCCGATTCTCCAGGAGGCCGTCACCGCGGCTGCAGCAGCTCTCGTGCGCATGCGTGAAGCCGAAGGGGGGCGACTGGCGGAGGATCTCGTGGCACGTGTGGGGCGGATCGAAGTCCTGCTGGGGACGATTGAGGGACGTTCCCAGGTGGCGGTCGCGGAGTACGCCGCGCGCTTGCGGGCGCGCATCGCGGAGTTGCTTGGCGTGGTCCCGTTCGAAGAAGCGCGGCTCGCCACTGAAGTGGTGGTGTTTGCCGAACGGACGGACGTGAGCGAGGAGGTCACCCGGTTACGGAGTCACCTCGTCCAGTTCCGACAGGACCTGATGGATTCCGCGGGAGCCGTCGGTCGCAAACTCGAGTTCGTGTTGCAAGAGATGGGACGGGAAGCCAACACGATCGGCGCGAAAGCCAGCGATCTAGAGATCGGGCGTGCGGTACTCGCCATCAAGGGCGAGTTGGAGAGTCTGCGAGAACAAGTGCAGAATATCGAGTGACGATCGGCGCTGCACTGCGCCCCCTGCGCGGGGACGCGAATGCTGAAGACACGGTGCGTGAGGGCCGACGGGATGCCTGCTGGAGATCTAGAACCACGCCTGATCAACATTGGATTTGGCAACATTGTCGCCGCGAACCGGATCATCGCGATCGTGGCGCCGGACTCCGCCCCTGTGAAACGGATCATCCAAGAGGCTCGAGAGAAAGGCTCGTTGATCGATGCGACGTACGGTCGGCGGACCCGGGCGGTGGTGATCACCGACAGCGGACACGTGGTGCTCTCCGCGGTGCAACCCGAGACGGTTGCACACCGTTTCACGGCGAAGGAGGGCGAGGAGACCCCCGAGTGAGGTGCGCAGGCTCGTGGTGAGGAGGGGTTGGGGGATTGCTCTCCCCCATTTTTTCGTCCCGTGATCGTGGCGATCGGTGGACCGATTGGAGTGGGCAAGAGCACCGTGGCGCGCGGGTTGGCCGATCGGCTGGGGTACCGGTACATCTCGGGCGGCGAGGTGTTTCACGAGGTGGCCCGGGCCCGCGGGATCTCCGTCGTGGAGGTCAACAAACTGGCTGAGCAGGACCCGGCGCTGGACCAGGAAGTGGACCACCGACAGCGCGAGCTGGCGCGTGCGGGCAACTGCGTGGTGGAGAGTCGCCTGAGTGGGTGGATGGTGGACGCAGACGTGAAGATCTGGTTGCGCGCGCCGGTGGAGGTCCGGGAGGCGCGCGTCGCCCAGCGGGAAGGGCAACCTCCCACCGCCACGCAGGCGGCGTTCACCGAGCGGGAGCGTAGCGAATGGAGTCGCTACAAAGCCCTCTATGGGATTGATATAGACGACATGAGCCCATACCATTTGGTCATCGACACGACCCGGTGGCGCGCGGAGGCGATCGTAGACGCGTTGACCGGGTTGGTCTGCGCGGTGGGACGCTAACCACTTCTATGGATGCCGGTCGGTTCGCGAACAGGGTTATCGTCGTTGGCGTCACTGGGGGCATTGCCGCCTACAAGACCGTCCAGGTTGTGAGCACTGTACGGCGCCTCGGCGGCGACGTGTACGTCGTGATGACCCCCTCGGCGACCCACTTCGTCGGGCCATTGACGTTCCAGGTGCTCTCGGCGCACCCGGTGGTCTCCGACCTCTGGAGCCCGGATAATCCATGGGACGAGCCGCACGTCTTCCTCGGCGAACGCGCGCACCTCTACCTCATCGCCCCAGCGACGGCGCATATGTTGGCGAAACTTGCACTGGGTCTCTCCGACGACGTGGTCTCTGCGACCGCGCTCGCAACGCGGGCGCCGGTGCTGGTCGCGCCATCGATGAGCGACCTCATGTACGAGCACCCTGCCACGCAGGTTCACCTGCGCACCTTGCGCGAACGCGGGTACCAGTTCGTCGGGCCCGAGGTCGGTCGCCTAGCGTCGGGGAAAGAGGGCATCGGGCGCATGGCTGAACCGGAGACGATCGTGGAAGAGATGGCCACCATGCTGGAGGCGCGCTGACTCGGCAGCTTAGCCTCCGCCCGCGTCCCCCGCTGCGCATCCTCGCGTGCCAGTCATCCGTCACATCTCTGCAGACACCCTCCTCTGCCCGTCGACTGCGGTTCGGGACCCCTTCTGATGACCTGGTTCGCTGACGTTGCCCTTGACGTGCCACTCCGCGCGGGGGACCGAGTTTTCACTTTCGCGGTGCCGCCCGCCTTACGCGCGACGCTAGCGGTCGGCATGGCGGTCCAAGTGCCCTTCGGTCGTCGAGTCCGCTCCGGGTTTGTGGTCGGGTTGTCGACGTCGACATCGCGTGACGTGAAAACGATACTCGACGTTGAACCGCGGATACACTCGCTGCCCGCTGATCTCGTCTCGCTCGCGTGGTGGATGGCGGACTACTACGTGTGTTCCGTCGGAGAAGCGCTGCACGCGATGATCCCCTCAGTCGCGGCGTTTCGGCCCCGGCGTGGGACTCCGCGGCACTCCAACGATGCCCCCGCAATGATTGTCCCTCCCCCGCCGCCGGAGGGTGACCGGGCTGCCGTGCTCCTCCATCTCTCCGGGGCAACCCCCGCGCGCATGGTCGTGGTCGGCGGCGACGCCCGTTTTGACACATACGCGGGAGCCATTCAATGGGCCATGCGCCGCAACGCGGGAATCCTTGTCCTCACCCCTGAAGTCTCGCAGGCGGAACGGCTTGCGGGGTGGGTGGGGCACTGGCTTGGACAGCCCGCAGCGCTCGTCCACGGGACCCTTTCGGCTCGGACCCGATGGGAGACCTGGCGGCAGATTCAGACCGGAGCGATCCGCGTGGTCGTCGGGACGCGCGTCGCCGTCTTTTCGCCCATCAGCGATCTCGGGCTCATCATCGTTGACCGTGAGGAGGATACTTCGTACAAGGAAGAACGCGCGCCCCGCTATGATGCGCGCCGCGTCGCGCAAGAGCGGGCGCGGGTGGCCAACGCGGCGCTGGTGTGGGGGACGCCCACGCCATCCGTTGAACTGGCTTCTGCGATTGAAACAGCGCATGTGATCCGGGTAGCCGTCGGGGCGGGGGCGAAGCCGCGGATTGCGCTTGTGGACGTTCGCGGCGGAGGGGGGCGAGGAATGTTGCTGAGCCCCACCTTGCAGACGGCGCTCGCGCGGACTCTGCCGCGCGGACGGGCGCTGCTCTTCGTCCCTCGGCGGGGCTTTGCGGATTTCTTGCTCTGCCATGAGTGCGGGACGGTCCCACGATGTCCGCGCTGCGATGTCGCCATGACGTACTATCGGCGGACAGCGATGCTGCGCTGCTCTCTGTGCGGCCGCATGGACCCCGCCCCTGATACCTGTCCCGTCTGCGGGGGCACGCAGGTCCGCCCACACGGGGTTGGCAGCGAGCGGGTCGAGATCGCCGTGCGTCGGTTGTTCAAGGGTACGCCCGTTCTGCGGCTGGACACAGATGTCGCGCCCACTGAAGAGGCGCAGCAACGTGTGTGGGAGGCGTTTGCGACGCGCGGCGGCGTGCTGGTAGGGACCCAAGTCCTGATCAAGGGCACTGGACAGGTCCCCGTCGCCATCGTCGGGGCGTTGGGGGTCGATGCCGCGCTCCACCTGCCGGATTTCCGAGCCGCCGAGCGCACCTATCACGTCCTGGCCCAACTTGCCGGTCTGGCGCAGCGCGAGATGCTGATCCAGACCTTTGCGCCAACGCATCCGGCCCTTCGCGCGGTCCAGACGCAGGACGCCCGTAGCTTCTACCGCGAGCAACTCGCGGCGCGGCAGCGCGCGGGGTATCCGCCGTTTCGGACCTTGATCAATCTGGTGGTGAGCGGCGTGGACGGGGCGTCCGTTCGCGCCGCCGCGGAGCACCTCGGGGCCCTGCTGGCGAAAGAGGGGGATGTCCTCGGTCCCTCACCGGCCCCCCGCGGCCGCGTTCGAGAGCAGGTCCGCTGGCAGCTCCTCATCAAGGACGCCCCTGACGGCTCGATGCGCCCTCGTCTACGGGAGTTGCAGACCGCCGCGAGTCTGCCTCGCGGGGTGCGCCTGACGATCGATGTCGATCCCGTCGACCTCCTCTAGGCGAATCTTTACAGCCTTCCGCACGCCCCCTAGACTGGGGGGCGTGGAGATTATCACCGTCGATAGCCCCAAGGCTGGGATCTTGCGCCGCCGAGCGAAACCCGTCGGGAGAGTCACCACTGAGGTCCAGCGACTGGTCGGGGCGATGATCGCAGCGATGGAGGATGCCAGCGGTCTCGGGTTGGCTGCTCCCCAAGTCGGGGTAAGCAAACGACTCTTTGTGGCGAAAGTGGAGGAGCAGCTCCACGTCGTCGTCGATCCGACGATCGTGAAACGCGAGGGGGAGCAGAGGGCCACCGAAGCCTGCCTGTCGATCCCAGGGATTGTCGGAGAGGTGCCGCGAGCTGCTCGCGTGGTGCTGAAGGGGAAGAATCGTCGGGGGCGGGGGATCACCGTGGATGCGGAAGGATTGCTAGCCCGGGTCATTCAGCACGAGGTTGATCACCTCGACGGGATCCTCTTTCTGGATCGAGTCATCGATCGCACGACGATCCATGAGGTGACCGACGACGACGAAGTGACTCCCGCCGAATGACCCGAGCCCTCCGCCGTCCACGCACCATCTTCTTGGGGACGCCACCCTTCGCTCTCCCATCGCTCGCAGCCCTGCTCAATGAAGTCGAGATCCTGGCCGTCGTGACGCAGCCGGATCGTCCCAAAGGCCGGGGACAGGTCCTGGAGGCCCCGCCAGTTGCCCAATTCGCTCGCGCCCGAGGGCTGCCGCTCCTCCAACCGCCACGCCTGCGCGCCCCCGACGTTTTGCGTGAACTCAGTATCCTGCAACCGGACCTCCTCGTCACCGTCGCCTACGGCAAGATCATCCCCACGGAGCTCCTCCACCTCCCGCCGCTCGGGTGTATCAACTTGCACCCTTCACTCCTTCCGAAGTACCGAGGTGCTTCCCCGATCCAGCACGCCATCGCTAACGGGGATCCAGAGACGGGTGTGACCATCATGTTCCAAACCGAGGAGTTGGATGCCGGCGACATCATCCTGCAACGTCGCGTCCCCATCGATGCTGCCGACACCGCCCAGACGCTCGAAGAGCGGCTCGCGACGGTAGGGGCGGAAGTGTTGGTCGAGGCCGTTCGATTGATTGGTGCCGGCCAGGCCCCGCGGCGTCCCCAAGACCCTGCGGCGGCGACGTACGTCACCAAGCTGACCAAGGCCTCCGGGCGCATCGACTGGGGACGCCCCGCCGCGGCGCTGGTCCAGTTCATCAGAGCCATGGACCCGTGGCCGTCGGCGTACACGTGGCATCGCGGCCAGCTGCTCAAGATCTGGCGCGGGCACGTGACCCCGGCGGTCGGGACACGGGGGGCGATTGTGGAGATCCGGCGCGGCGTGGGATTCGTCGTGGCTGCGGGAGAGGATGGCGTCTTGATTGAAGAAGTGCAGCCTGAGGGTCGGCGTCGCATGAGCGCAGAGGAGTACGCTCGAGGGAGCCGCTTGCAACCCGGGGAGCACCTCGGCCCGCCTTCCAGCGATCCTGCTGTCCGGCTATAATGAGGCGGGGGAGGTGATAGGTGCAATGCCGTTCTTCTTTGGCGATCCCACTTTCATCCTGCTAGTCCCCGCGATGCTCCTTGCGCTATACGCGCAGTTCAAGGTGCAGGCGACGTTCAACCGGTACTCCCAGGTCCAGGCGAGCTGCGGGTACACGGGAGCGCAAGTGGCGGCGGAATTACTCCGCCGTCGGGGCATCTCGGATGTCACGGTGGAGGAAACGCCGGGCATGCTGGCCGATCACTACGATCCGCGGGCGAAAGTGCTCCGCCTCTCCCCTGAAGTCTACGAGAGCACGTCGCTTGCGGCGTTGGGCGTTGCTGCCCACGAAACGGGGCATGCGTTGCAGCATAGGGAGGGCTACGCGCCGCTCGCGATTCGCTCGGCAATCGTCCCTGTCGCGAGCCTGGGCACCTCGGCGGCGTGGATCCTGTTCTTTATCGGCGCGATTGTTCGAGCCCCCGTGTTGATGGACCTAGGGATTCTTATCTTCCTGGGGTACGTCCTGTTTGCGATTGTCACCTTGCCGGTCGAGTTCAACGCGAGCGCGCGGGCGGTCACGGTACTGCAGGGTGAAGGTCTTGTAATGCCAGAAGAGGCCAATGGCGTTAGAGCGGTCTTGAACGCCGCGGGGTTGACCTACGTCGCCGCCGCCGCGATGGCCCTCCTCAGCCTCCTTCGACTCCTTGTGCTGCGTAACACGCGCCGAGGGTAACTGGTCGTCTCAGGCCCTCTCCGGCGCGTCATCGAACGCGCTCCGCCCCAACCCGAGAAAACGTGCCGTTCCGGAACCCAATTGAACGACGCGGCGGGTTTCCCAATGACACATGTGGGAACTGGTCCAGTCGAGCTCAAGGGGATGTCACTTGAAGAGTTGGCGGCGTTTGCCACGACTCTGGGCGAGCCAGCCTATCGGGCTCGTCAACTTGCGAGTTGGCTCTACCGCCAGGGCGTTACAACCTTCGCGGAGATGACCGATCTGCCCGTCGCGTTCCGCGCTACGCTCGCCGAACGGGCCCACCTCATGTCCCTGGCCCCGGTCACTGTCGTGCGGGCCGACGATGGCGCTACCCAGAAGGTCCTCTTTCAGCTTGCCGACGGCGCGACGATCGAGACAGTGTTCATGCGCTACGAGGATGGCCGGCGCAGCGTGTGTGTCTCGACGCAGGTCGGATGCGGGATGGGGTGCACCTTCTGCGCGACGGGGCTCGCCGGACTCACCCGGAACCTCACCAGCGGGGAAATCGTGGATCAAGTCATTCAAGTCTCCCGACTCACGGGTGAGCGGGTGACGAATGTGGTATTCATGGGGATGGGGGAGCCGCTTGCGAACTATGACGCGACGCTTCAGGCGCTTCGACTCCTCAACGCCCCCTATGGGTTGGGGATTGGGATGCGGCACCTGACCCTCTCGACGGTGGGGTTGGCCCCCCAAATCCGACGGCTGGGCCGGGAGAAACTACAAATGACGTTGGCGGTGTCCCTGCATGCGCCTACCGACGACCTTCGGGACGCCCTCGTGCCGATCAATCGCCGCTGGCCGTTGGCCGACTTGCTCGACGCGTGCTGCGAGTATGTACGGGACACCGGGCGCCGCATCTCGTTCGAATACGTGTTGCTTGCCGGGGTCAACGATAGCCCATCCCAAGGCGCGCAGCTGGGGGATCTGCTAGTGGACCGCCTGGCGATGCCGATGCTCAACAGCTCCGCGCGCGCCCCGGTCGCCGCATCCTGTCATGTGAACCTCATTCCGTGGAACCCGGTCTTCGGGGTGCAGTATCGACGGCCAGATCCCGCTCGCGTACGCGCTTTCCGCACGGCACTAGACCAGCGAGGGGTGCCCGTGACAGTGCGCTTGGAGCGGGGCGTGGAAATCGATGCCGCGTGCGGACAGCTCTACCGAACCCACGGGCCAAGTACCGACTTCCATCGGGACGGTCCCACACTGTCGACGTCCCATTAGCCTGAGGGACTCGGAGGCATCCCCGCCCAGGGAGCAGGGGGCGACGGCAGCCCTCCGAATGAAGAAGCGAGTTGGAGTGCGCCTGTGATCGCCAGCGGTAACATCATCGCCCATCGGTACGAAATCCTCGATCGCATCAGTGAAGGCGGGATGGCCACAGTCTTCACAGCCCGGCGGCTGCCCGACGGGCAAACAATCGCTCTGAAAGTCCTTCGGGACCAATACGCAACTGACATCCAGTTCGTCGAACGATTCCAGCGCGAAGCCAAAGCGGTCAGTGAGTTGTCGCACCCGCACATGGTCAGGGTCTACGACAGTGGGAATGACAACGGCGTCCACTACATCGCAATGGAATACATCGCGGGGGAGAACCTCAAGGAACTCCTCCGCGCTCGCGGGCGGTTTGAGCCCGAGGAGGCCATCGGCATCACCGCGCAGGTGTGTGAAGCGCTGGAGTTTGCGCACAGTCACGGGATTGTCCACCGAGACATCAAACCCCAGAACATCCTGCTCACGCGCGACGGCCAAGTGAAGGTGACCGACTTCGGTATCGCGTGGGCCGCGAGCGCCGCGACCATTACGCAGACGGGGACGGTGTTGGGGTCGGTGCAGTACCTCGCTCCTGAACAAGCGCGCGGGGCCATTGTGGGGCGCGCGGCCGACATCTACGCCCTTGGCGTGGTGCTCTACGAGCTGGTGACCGGGCATCTGCCGTTCGACGGCGACAGCCCCGTGGCCATCGCCATCAAGCACATCCACCAGACACCGCCTCCCCCGCGAGCGTTGGTCCCCCTCTTGCCGGGACGGGTCGAGGCGATCATCCTCCGCGCGATGGCGAAGTCTCCCTACGATCGGTATCGCTCGGCGGGCGAGTTGCGGAGCGACCTCCTGGGGGAGAGCGAGCTATGGAGAAGAGCACCGGCGCTGCCCCCGGTGCCGTTTGACGACGAGGCCCCCACCGTCGTGCTGCAGCCGGAGGGTCGCCTCCGCCCGCACCTGCGCGAGATCGCGAAGGAGCGCCAGGTGTCCCCGACGATCTTCGCTGGTGCGCTTCTCGTGGTCTTCATCGGGGTGCTGCTGGGCGGGTGGCGGGCCCTCACCGGGTACCTGACGGTTCCGGAAGTGACGGTGCCGAACATTGTTGGGAGGCCCCTCACCGAGGCGCAACAAGTGGCCCGCGGGCTTCGCCTGCCCTTGGAGGTCACCGAGGTCTTCAGTGGAACCGCGCCGGCCGGAATCGTTATCTCTCAAGACCAAGCGCCCGGGAAACTCGTAAAGGTGGGCCGCCTCATTGGGGTGGAGGTGAGTATTGGTCCCGAGGTCGTGACCGTACCCGACGTGCAGCGGCGCTCGTTGACGGAGGCCCAACTGCTCATCGACCAGGCTCGGTTGCGCACCGGGGAGCTGCGCGAGGCGTATGAAGAACGCCTCCAGAGCGGATTCATCATCTCTCAAGACCCGCAGCCGGGGGCAAAAGTGCCCCGCGATCGAGCAATCAATCTCGTCGTCAGCAAGGGCCCGCAGCGGATCGAGTTGCCGCAGCTGGTGGGTCGGTCGTTGCAAGATGTGCGCAAGATCCTGCAAGACCTCGGTGTGACCTTGCAGGCAGTCCGCACGATCGCGTCCTCCGACCAATCGGCGGGGACCGTCGTCGATCAGACCCCGGCGGCGGGGACCAAGATTCGGTCCCAAGATCCGGTGGTCGTCACGGTCAGCGTGCGGCCGGGAGAGGAGTCCAAACCCCCGCCGACCGCCGTCGTGACTGCAGAGCCACGGCCGTCAGCGCAAGCGCACACGAAACTCACGCGCGTCCGCCTCGTCGTTCCCGAAGGGGAACCGGAGCAGCGCGTGCGCATTGTTGTGGTTGACGAGCTCGGCGCCCGGACAGTCTACGAGAAATCCCTGGCGCCGGGGAGCCGGGTTGACGAAGTCATCCGGAGCCAGGGCTACACGATCATTCAGGTGTACCTCCAGAACCGGTTGGTCCAGGAAATTCGCCCGTGACCCACGGCGAAAGCCAGGACCCCCGCCCGGACGGGGCCTACGTCAAGATCGCCGCAAGCATCCTCTCAGCGGACTTCACCCGCCTTGGGGACGAGATTGCCGCGGCCGAACGCGGAGGCGCCGATGCGATCCACGTGGACGTGATGGATGGACGCTTCGTGCCGCCCATTACAATGGGGCCAGTGATCATCGAAGCGGTGCGTCGTGCGACGCGCCTGCCGATCGATGTCCACTTGATGGTGGTAGAACCGGATCGGCACCTTGAAGCCTGTGCACAGGCAGGGGCGACGTCGATCACGGTGCACGTCGAGGCCGTGCGCCACCTACACCGTATCCTCGAACATCTCAAAGACCTCGGGATAGACGCGGGGGTCGCGCTGAATCCCGCGACCCCGGCTGGGGCCATTGAACCGGTACTCCCCGATCTCGACTTGATCCTGGTGATGAGTGTCAACCCTGGATACGCTGGGCAGCGCTTCATCGCGTCGGTGGTGCCCAAGATCCGCCAAATGCGTGAATGGGTTGCCGACCGCGCGCTGACGGTAGACTTGCACGTAGACGGTGGCATCAACGAACGTACAGCCCCGCTCCCGGTGGCCGCTGGTGCCAACGTGCTGGTCGCGGCGTCTGCGATCTTCGCCGGCGCGGGCGGGGTTGAAGCGTCCCTCCGGCGACTCCGAGATGCAGCCCAGCCTGCCCGCGCTTGATGCGGGCGGCGCTGGTTACCCATCCCGACTACGTCAACCACCTCACAGGATCTGACCATCCGGAGAGCCCGGCACGAGTGCGGGCCGTGCTCGGCGCGATTGAGTCCAGCGACCTCGCAAGTGCGCTAGTCCGGCTCTCCCCCGATCCGCTGTCGGTCGAGCAACTCGCGACGGTGCATGCTCGCGGGTACCTCGTGCACCTTGAGGCGCTGGCGCGAAGCGGCGGTGGCTCGCTGGACCCTGATACAGTGGTCTCCCCAGCGTCCTTTGAGGTCGCGCGCTTGGCCGCAGGCGGCGCCGTCACGGCTACCGCTGCCGTGTTGGATGGACGGGTGCAGTGTGCGTTTGCCGTGGTGCGGCCGCCGGGGCATCATGCGACGACCGCGGCAGGGATGGGCTTCTGTTTGCTGAACAACGCCGCCCTTGCTGCGAGGCGAGCGGCAGCGGAGCACGGGCTTTCTCGGATCTTCCTCATCGACTGGGATGTCCACCACGGCAATGGGACGCAGGAGATCTTCTATCGAGACCGCACCGTGCTCTACCTCTCGCTTCACCAGGAGAACTGGTATCCGGGGACGGGGGCGTGGGCGGAGGTCGGCGAAGGAGAGGGGGAGGGTTTCACGATCAACATCCCGCTCCCGGCAGAAACGGGAGACGAGGGATACCGATTGCTCTTTGAAGAGGTGGTCGTCCCACTCGGAAGATGCTTCGGCCCTGAGCTCACCATCATCTCGGCGGGGTACGATGCGCACTTCGCGGATCCCCTCGGGGGCATGCGGGTCACCGCCGCGGGATTCAGGGCTCTCACCGAGCTCGTGCTTATGGCGAACGCTTCGAGCCAGGGGCGCGTGGTCGGCGTGCTCGAGGGAGGGTATAACCTTCTCCACCTTCCCCACGCGGTCCTCGGAACGCTCGAGGCCTTCACGGGAACGCGCGTTACGACACGTGAGGAACGCGTGACTCTCTCCGAGGCGCCCTATCATGCCCTCCGAGAACGCGCCCGCCGAGCGCGGAGCATCGTGCACACGCATTGGAATATCTGAAGAGACAAGGGGTTCGTATCATCGGGCAGGGGGCCGCCCGCGCAGTCCTCTCGAGGATGGGAGCGCGACATGAGACAGCGTCGTGACAATGTTCCGCGCTCGTCCCCAGTGGTGGAGACTGAGTTTCGAGTTCGCTATGCGGAGACTGATGCAATGGGGATTACCCACCACACGAGTTACTTCGTGTGGTTCGAGGTGGGTCGGACGGAATACACACGCGCAGTCGGGTTGCCCTATCGGGAGGTCGAGCGTGAGGGTGTGCGGCTGGTTGTCGTCGAGGCCCACGGTCGTTTTCGCCGGGCCGCCCGCTATGATGATCTGGTTGTCATCCGGACGACAGTCCGTGAGGTGAGTCGTGCAACGCTCACCTTCGCCTACGAGGTCCGGTTGGGTCCGGAGAACCACCTGCTTGTCGACGGGTATACGGTCCACGCGGCGACGGACCTCCGCGGCCGTGTGCAACGGATTCCTGAACGCATCCGCGACGCCCTACTGGGCGGCGGGGGAGGAACCGCTTAGCCAGTGTCGAACCCCCCGAGATACTCTCGACCGCCGCAGAGAGTCGTCGTCTACGTTGCGGCGAGCCGTGGACCCGCCCTCGGCGCAACGCCGGGGGCCCAGAGGTGGGCACGCCTATGATGTATGATGAGCTTCGCGCGAACACCGCCGCGGACGCTGACGACGACATCACGCTCTCCAATGCCCTCCCCCCGCTCGCCGAGCGGCAGATCGTTAAGGGCACTGTCGTGCGTGTGGATACCGAGGGCGTGCTCGTGGACGTGGGGGCAAAATCGGAAGGCCTTGTGCCGCCCAACGAACTCTCGCGTGCCGGGGCGCCGGTCGCTGCAATGAGCGTCGGCGATAGCATCGATGTCATGGTGATGCGCGTGGAAGGGGAGGAAGGGAACATCATTCTGTCCAAACGCCGGGCCGATTTCGAAGCGGCATGGCAGCGTGTACAGGATGCCCGCGACCGAGGGACGATCGTGCACGCGATGGTGGTGGACAAGGTCAAAGGTGGGCTCGTAGTTGATCTTGGGCTCCGCGGGTTTGTGCCCGGATCGCACGTGGACCTCTCCCAGGCCAAGGGCCGACGGTTCGAGTGGTTCGTCGGGCAATCGATACCGCTCAAGGTCCTGGAGGTCGACCGACCCCGCGGTCGCGTCATCCTGTCGCACCGCCTCGCAGTCGAGGAGGAACACAAGGCGCGCAAGGCGGACTTGCTGACCGCGTTGACTGAGGGGGCGATCATTGAGGGGACGGTCAAACGCCTCACCGATTTCGGCGCGTTCATCGATCTGGGTGGTGCGGATGGCTTGCTGCCGATCAGCGAGATGTCATGGACGTATATCAAGCACCCTTCCGAGGTCCTTCGACGAAACCAGCACCTGCGGGTGATGGTGCTGAAAGTCGACCGAGAGACCGGACGCATCTCGGTCGGGTTGAAAGAGATCCTCCCGGATCCCTGGCAAAAGGTGACGGAGGACTACCGGGTGGGCGAGACGGTCAAAGGGAAAGTCGTTCGCCTGGTCCCGGCAGGCGTTTTCGTCCGGCTGCGGGATCTCGACGGGTTCATCCCGATCTCCGAGCTGGCGGACAAGCGGGTGAGCAAGGTCGAGGATATCGTCAAAGCGGGCGAGACCGTCGAGGCCCTGATCACCGAAGTCCGGCCCGAGGAACGGCGGATGATCCTCTCGATCCGCAAGGTCCATCGGGAACGTGAACGGCAGCAAGTGAAGGAATATATGAAAGCGCAAGAACAGGAAGGACGGGTCACGATCGGCGACATCGCGGGGGCGCTACTCCGGCAGGCCATGGAACCTGCGGCGAGCGAGACCCGGCAGGTCGAGGGCAAGCCGTCGGAAGACGAAACCCCGTCCCGATCCTAGCAACTTTCCGATGCCTGCTTAGGTCCAGCCGCGGGAGCACCTTCCCGTGGCTGGTTCTTGTGTCTCCGCCTCATCCCGTTCGGCATTGACAACTCCCAAACGCACGTTCGTATAATGAGGGCACCTCAATCCTCACGGAGGTGACCCCAAGTGGCTGTTCTTGAGAAGATGTCGACCCTCGTTGACGCAGCGAAGTACGACACCTGCTTGGTCTGCGGATCGGGTTTTCACAAACGGGCAGGGCCGTTGGGGGAATGGATCTACCCTACGAAGCTCCCTGACGGCCGCACGGTCCTCATGCTACGCATTCTACAGACGAACGCATGCAGCTACGACTGCACCTACTGCGTCAATCGCGCCGGGCGGGCGTTCAGGCGGTACCGCCTTGCGCCGGAAGAACTCGCCCAGGGCTTCTGGGAGCTTGCCTCCCGGGGACACGTCTACGGACTCTTTCTCAGCTCCGGGGTGGTGGGAGCCGACCGCACCCAAGAGCAACTCATAACCACCGCGGAAATCCTACGTGAGCGGTATCGTTTCGATGGCTACATTCACCTGAAGATCATGCCTGGGGCGAGCGAAGGGCACATTGCGCGCGCGATGGAATTGGCTGACCGCGTGTCTGTCAACCTTGAGGTTCCAACCGCGGACCACATGCGGGTCCTCTCGGGGCGCAAGGCGTTTGCTTCCGAGTTGTTGGGACCGATGCGGATTATCGGTCGGCTACTGGGCGGAGCCAAGATTCGCTGTAAGGATCACTCCACACAGTTTGTCGTAGGCGCGGCAGGGGAGACGGACGCCCAGATTCTCCGCACCGTGTCGACGCTCACGCACGAGATGCGGTTGGCGCGGGCCTACTACAGCGCGTTCCAACCGGTCCCGGACACGCCGCTTGCGGATCGTCCCGGGACGCCGTTGCGTCGGGAACAGCGCCTCTATCAAGCAGAGTACCTGTTGCGTCGTTACGGTTTCGCTTTCGAAGAGTTTGTCTTTGATGCTCACGCCAACCTCTCCCTAGCGCTCGACCCCAAACTCGTGTGGGCGATGCATCACCCAGAGCGCTTCCCCGTCGAAGTGAACACGGCTCCTCTCGAAACCTTGTTGCGGATTCCCGGGATTGGTCCGACCTCGGCACGCCGCCTCGTTCGGGAACGGCGGCGTGCACGGCTGACGTCCGTGGAGCACCTCCGTGCCGTGGGTGCGCTCGCACGACGGGCGGCGCCGTTCGTGCTCCTAAACGGCAAGGCCCAAGGGTACTTGCACGAGACGGTGCAATTGAGCCTCGCCGATGGTGCCTCGGGTGTGCAATTCGACGAAGTGCTGGTCGCGATGTTGCAGGACGCCGTGATGGGACGGCGTCGTCGTGGGCCAGGGACACGCATGCCCCCTGCCTCCAGCGGATCCGGCTGCGCGTCTTGCGGGGGCTGTACTGCGTGCGGGAGCCACACGCAGACGCTCTTGTTGCCCACCACGTCGGTGTGGGCACCCACGCTCAACTGACCACGGTCGATCGAAGCGCGACGGGTCGGCTGCGTTGTCAAGGGTGACACCTGCGACTACAATGAGGGGGATAGTCGGGGAGTAGCGCAGCTTGGTTTAGCGCGCAGCGTTCGGGACGCTGAGGCCGCGGGTTCGAATCCCGCCTCCCCGACCAGTCAGAGCAGGTAAACGACCCTCTTCCCCTGTGCTCTGGAGTTAGGGCGAATTTCGGACCGTGGAGCGTTGGAATCACGACCCAATGACAAGACTTGCCTGGGGTGTTTGGACGAGGGCCATGGAATTCGAAGTCCCTACCGGAGGTCAACGCGCTAGACCGATGAGGGTGTTCCTCCTGCTTTGTGGCATCGTGTTCCTGACCCCTGTCGCGCAAGCACAATCGACCAGGGTCGATGCAGCGGTGGTCCATGTCCGGTGGCACAATCCCAAGACCAACATGGACTGTTGCGGCGGGACGGCGTTTCACGTGGGTCGGGGGATGTTCTATACGAACGCCCACGTCATCCGTGGGCATCCGCAAGAGTTCACGGAATTGTGGCTGTTCAACGCGCAACGGAACAGGTGGGTAGGACCCGCAGAGGTGGCCTGCGTCGATGATCGATGGGCAGAGAGCCCAACGCCGCGATCGGGGGAGTTGTCGCCCTACGATGTGGCTCTGATTCGGGTCGTGGGGGCTGACTACCCGGCGTTGCGCTTCAGTGGGCAGGCACTCGGGCTAGGGTTGGGCGTACGCATCGTTGGTTACCCCGTGGTGGTCCCGCAGCAGCGCCCCAGCCAGTATGTGGCTGAAGGCTACATCATCGAAGTCGATTCCGAACGTTTCACTGTCAAGATCCTCGACGGGTTTGGAATCCCTGGATCGAGTGGATCGCCGGTGCTCACGGCGACTGGCGAGATCTTGGGGATTGTCTATGGGGGGATCGGGAGCGAGTACGCGGTTGCCGCCACGCAGTCCACCATACTCTCAGGCTGCCGCTAACGGTGGTTCGCCGCTGCGCGCGCTAGCCTGGATGGCGTCGAATCCTGGACAGGAGCCATGTGGGGCACTCAACCGTCGGTTCCCCTCTGACACCGCAGTGCTACAATGGACATATGCGAGTCCTAACCATTGCTCTTGCGGTCGTCTTGGCCGGTACGCTGGTACAGCCCGTCGCGGGGCAGCCGGGTCCGCCCGCGCGGGTAGTGGCTCTGCCCGATTTCGCGGACGACAGCACTCAGGGAGCCTTGATCGACGCAGGACGGTTGAACACACTCCTGGGTCGTCTGCTGGCGGAGCGGAGCGGGGGACGCCTTCGCGTGGTGCTTGGTGATGGGATTCGTGCCGCGATGCAGTCCCATAACTTTAGCGCACTTGACCTGGACTACCCTTCGCGGGCAGCGGAGATCGCTAAGGCGGTTGGGGCCGACTGGCTCATTACAGGTCGGTGGACCTACATCGAGGCGGATCGCGGGCTCCTATTCCCGATCGATCGGATGGAATTTCCGATCGGCTCAGATGGCGAAGCTACAATCACCATCCGCGTCGTCGCCGCGGCCACACGACGGATTCTCCTCGACGAGTCGTTCTGGAGCGCGGCGCACGGTGCAGGCCGGTGGACCGTCCTTCGGTGGGCTACCGACGAGGCGTTGCGGAAAGCCTCGGAACGAATTGTCCAACTCTAAGCGGACGATCGCGATCGGTGCGTGCAAGGGTGGAGCGCTGAGGGGCAGCGCGGGAAGCTTCAGGATAGAGGGTTCACACCCAGTGGGTCAGCAGGTAGACGACGTGCAAGACGACGACGATCCCGTAGACACCAACGGTGAGGGCGACCGCCCCGAAAGCAAGCAACCGGCGTTGCCGCGATCGCCGCGTAGTTCGGAGAGCCGCATAGATTCCCAGCGCGAGAAGCGTTAGCCCCCCAGCCTTCATGCTCAGGGGCCACAGGGTATAGAGGTGGGCCTGCGCGATCGGGTTAGCTTCCTGGAAGAACCCGCGTCCCAACCCGAAGTAGGTGAAGACCAAGTCAAGCAAGTTAGCGATGACCAAGAGGCTATACAATCGCCACACGTTGTCTGTGAAGCGCAGCTTGGTTTGTGTCTCCACGACGTCCCCGCCGGGCGGCTGAAGATCCCCGACCACGTATTCCACGCCTCCGCCATTCTTCCTCTCATACGGGGGGAGTAAGCTGAAACAAGGGCAGCCAATTCTGGAAATAAAGAGGAAATTGACCGGCGAGTGCGTTGAATCGTCGTGTCAGTTCTTGGAAGCATCCCCATCTCACGCGGTGCTCTTGTATGTCCATCGGCACCCCAACCAGGTGGGGAACGTTGAGCTCCCCCAGGGGACAGTGACCTACGCGCACTACTGGATCGACCGTCCATACAACGTCTATCACTGGGTGGAGCCAGACGGCGGGACGGTCGCCTACTATGTGAACCTCGCCGACCAGGTCACGATCACCCCGGCGGCCGTGGCGTGGCGTGATCTTGCCGTCGATCTCCTGTTCACGCTTGATGGTCATGTGCAGGTGCTTGACGAAGGCGAACTTGTCGGCGCTACCGAGACGCTTCGGGCCACCGTGACGGCCATTCAGCTTGAGGTCCTCAAGCGTCGCGAGGCGATCATCGGCGAGGTGACCGCCGCCACCGCGCGTGTACGGAAAGCTTTGCGGCAAGCCGGGCAAGCGAAGAGGAATTGAGCCCCTGGCCGCGAACCACCTAATTTAGCTTGCGCCCGATCGAAGCGCATACTGCCCTCATCATCGGAGCATCGGTCATACCTGGGGCGAAGCCATTGAAAGATCTTCGGGATTGGTATCGGTACCTCGAGGGGATCTCCACAGGTTCTGTTCCTGCCGCTCTCCCTTCGACTCTTATCCGCCCACTCGTCGCGAGAAGTCGTCGGGCCCATGAGGATGCTCCTCGCCCCTCGTCGCCGAGGGCAGGTGCACTCCGCCGATCGCAGGTCCTGAATCGCTCGACGTCCCCCCGACTGCACCAGGAGCCGCTCCCGATGGATCTGGGCTCTCCCGCGCCCGGGCGCAAGCCGGGTCGCCCCCCGTTGACAGAGAGCAGAGAGGAGATCGTGCGTCGCGTGCTCGACCCCGAGTTGACGTTGCATGAGGCGGCCGCGCTCATGAACTTGAGCAAAGCCACACTCCGTCGGTACACCGATCAGGGGAAACTCCCATGCTCCCGCACCGCCGGCGGCCAGCGACGATTCAAACTGTCCGAGGTCCTAGCCGTGTTGGACCTCCGTCCGGCCCGGGGGGCAACCCCGTGACGGTCGCGCTGAAGCCGGTGACCGCTCCGAGGCTCCGCATCGGGTTCTTCAGCGAGTCGTATCTCCCGCGGATCAGTGGTGTAGTGCACTCGGTCGAAGCGTTTGCGGTCGCTCTGCGCCAACTGGACCACCAGGTCGTCGTCGTGGCCCCCCAGTATCAGGACTATCATGACGCCGATCCCGATGTTATCCGATACCCCTCGATCCGACAGGGCACGGACTTTCCTCTCGCGATTCCGTATTCCCCGTCGGGATGGCGGCGGCTGGAGCGTCTCGGCCTCGATGTGGTCCACACGCATGCCCCCTTCATCATGGGGGTGGTCGGGGCGCGCCTCGCGCGACGCCTCCGGATTCCCCTGATCTTCACCTATCACACGGTCTATGACCAGTACGTCCACTACGTCCCGTGGATCGGACCGCATCTGACCGGACCAATCGTCCGCGCTTACGCCGCATCATACGCGAACCGGTGTGACTGTGTCGTCGCGCCCTCTCCGACGATTGCCGCGCGACTCCGTACACAGGGAGTGCGGACCAGGATCGAAGTCCTGCCCACCGCTGTCACCGACCCCGCGTGGTTTTCCGCGTTGCACCCGAGCTGGGTGCGCGCGGCATTTGGCGTGCCGGCGGACCGGGCCCTGGTCGTGACCGTGAGTCGGCTCGGCAAGGAAAAGAGCATTGAGCTCACGTTGGAGGCTTTCGCGCTCCTGCACCAGCAGCATCCCGCCGAGATGCTGGTTGTGGGTGGGGGCCCGGAAGAGACCGCTCTGCGCCAGAAGGCGGCAAGCCTGGGGATCACATCGGCGGTGCATTTTGCGGGCGTGCTTGCTCACCGTCAGGCGTTGGAGTGCATGGCGGCGGCCGATGTGTTCCTGTTCGCGTCACAAACGGAAACGCAAGGGCTCGTGGTCGCCGAAGCGATGGCCCTTGGCGTACCCGTCGTGGCCGTTGGGGCTGGAGGGGTGGCCGACACGGTTCGGTCGGGAGAGACGGGAGTGCTCGTTCCACCCCGTGCCGAGGCCTTGGCGGTGAACGCCCTGCGGCTGTTGAAGGACCCGGTGTTCCGGCGCGACATTCAGGTCCACGCTCAAGCTGCCGCGGCGCAGTTCACGCCAGAGTTCCTTGGCGGTCAGCTCGTAGATCTCTACCGATCGGTGCTACCCATCGGCAAGACTTCCCGTCGACCGACGAACTAATCCCCGTCCCGGGTCCCTGGAGCGGGAGACTGCAGGGGGAACGTAGACGTGTACTTGAAACACCTCGACCTGCATGGCTTCAAAACTTTTGCCGACCGCACTGAACTCGCGTTCACGCCCGGCATCACTGCGATTGTCGGCCCCAACGGCAGTGGGAAGAGCAACATCTTCGATGGCATCCGTTGGTCGCTGGGAGAAATGAGCGCGCGGAGCCTCCGCAGCGGTCGCATGGACGACGTGATCTTCACCGGGAGCACGGCGAAGCGCGCGGTGGGTATGGCGGAGGTCTCCTTGACGATCAACAACGACTCCGGTCTGCTGCCAGTCGAGTTCGCCGAGGTGACCGTCACACGCCGCGTCACGCGGGGGGGAGATGGCGAGTACTTCCTCAACGACACTCCCTGTCGGCTCCGCGATGTTCAGATGCTGTTCTTGGGGACCGGGCTCGGGGGACGATCCTATTCGCTCATCGGGCAAGGTCAAGTCGATAGTATCCTTAATGCGGATCCGCAAGCTAGGCGGGTGCTCTTTGAAGAAGCCGCCGGCCTCGCCCGCTACAAGCGCCGACGCCGGGAAGCCGAGCGGCGGCTGGGTCATGCCACGGCCAACCTATTACGGGTCGAAGACGTGTTGACAGAACTCGAGACGCAGCTAGCGGTCCTGGCGGAACAGGCGGACGCTGCTGCCCGGTACCACGCTTTCACGAAGGAACTCCACGAACTGGAACTCGCCCTCCACGTCGACGAAGCGCGGCGTGTGTTGGGACAGCTCAAACGGATTTTCGCCCAAGTCGAGACGGCGCAGGAGCGTGTGCGCACCCTCGCCACCACGGCGGCAGAGGTCGGGGGCCAGATTGATCGGAGTCGCGGTCGGGCGGGGGAGATCGCAGGAGCGTGGGAAGACACCCAGCGGACGTTGCTCCAGCTCGTGGAAGAGTTAGGATCCCGTGAATCGACGATGCAGCTTCTCCAGGAGCGGATCCGCGCCGCGGCCACGCATCGCGAGCGGTTGCAGGCGGAGGCGCAGCGGCTTGAGGCGCAACGGCACCGGTTCGACGACGATCGGGATGGTCTCCGGAAGGAAGCGGACGCGCTCGGTGGACGCCACGCGCTCCTGCTTGGCGAACTCGAACAAGCGGAGGCGGGAGAGACACGGGCTTACGAGACCGATCAACTTACACAGGAGCGCTTGGGCGCCGCACGGGCGGAGATGGGAGATCTCTTGGCGGGCCGAACCCGTGCTTCGCACGATTTTGCCCGTACCGATGTCCGGTTGTCCGCGCTCAATGAGCAGATCGCAGCGCTGACGGCGCGGAAGGAGACGTTGGCCCGTGAAGCTGAGCAGCTCACCGGGAACCGGGAAGCCACGGAGCGCACCCTGGCGAATCTGTTGGGCCAACAGCTCGCGGCGGAAAGCCAGCTCCTCGCCGCACGCGAACAACGGCTGCAACTCGAAGCGACCCTTGCCGCCGTCGATGGAGACGGGCGGCGCCTCGCCGGAGAGCGTCAACTGGTCGCCTCAAAGGTGGCGGCCCTCGCGGACCTCCACCAGCAACTCATGGGCTATGAGCAAGGGGCGCGCGATATCCTCTTGGCGAAGCGCGATCGCCCCGAGCGGTTCCCCGGGATTCGGTATCCCGTCCTCGAACTGCTCAAAGTAGCGCCGACGCACCGGCCCGCCATCGAGGCGGCACTAGGACACCGACTGTTCTCTCTGGTCGCCACGACGGTCGAGGATGTGAAGAGCGGTTTGGCCTACCTCCGCGGCAACGGACGCGGAAGCGTGACGTTCCTTCCAGTTGACCTGCTCACCGCGCCTAGTGTGCCGCCCGCATTTCCGACAGGATCCGAGGTAGTCGGCGCGGCGGCGACACTCGTCGAGCCGATCAATGGCGGCGCTGAACTCGTCGACCTGCTGTTGGGGGACGTCGTCGTGGTCACGACGCTTGACGCCGCCATCGCCGTGCGGCGCCAAGGCTATCACGGGCGGATCGCCACGCTCGAGGGCGAAGTGCTTGCCCCTGACGGGATGATCAGTGTGCAGGGACAGGCCGCCGGGGAGGCGGCCCTGCTGGGGCGCGGTGAGCAGATAGAGAGCCTGCGTCTCCACCTTGCCGAGCTTGATCAGCAGGCTGCAGACGTGGCATCCCGCCGTCAGATGCACGAGGACGCGTTGACGGAGCTCGTGAGCGCGCTGGCGGACGTCGAGGCGGAAGGCACCAGATCGCAGGCCGCGATCGCGGAGCAACGCGCAACCTTGTTGCTCCTCCAGGCGGACGCGGGGCGCGTGAAGCTCGAACACAGTCAACTCGTGGACGATCTCGCGCGGGCCGAGGGAGAGCGACGCGCCCTCGAAGCCGAGGTCGGTCGCGCGCAGGAGGACGCCGCGGTCATCGCGCGCGCTCTGGGAGCACAGGAACAGGAAATTGTGACCTTGGAAGTGGAGGTGCGCTCGCTTGCAGAGGCCGGCAAGGCCGCGGGAGGGCGCGTGAGTGATCTCCGCGTGCAGTTGGCCGAGCTCAGCGCGGTGCTTGAGGCTGTCCGGGCGCGGGTCGAAGAGCGGACTGTGGCGGATGTCGACCTGGAAGCACGATGGAACCAGGTGCAGGGGGAGATCGCGGTCCTCGACGGGGAAGCGCATCTGCTCGAGCACTCGCTTGAGGCGGCGCATGGGGAGCACCGGGGCATCGCCGAGCGCCAGGAACTCATGCGGACGCGGCTCGCATCGTTCGAGGCTGAGCGCGTCGTCCTGCATCAGACGCTCGTCGATCTGGAAGGGCAATGGCGACAAACGCAGGAGGCGCTGCGCGACTTGGAAGAGCAAGTGCATCGGTTGGAGGTCCGGCAGGCGCAGGTGGAAACGGAGTTGACGACGACGCAGCGACGGATCGCCGAGGAGTTTGGTTTGACTTGGGAGGCGGTCACGGATCTCCGCCTGCCCTCGAGCCGGGACGAATCGGTCGGGCGGGTGGAATCGCTCCGGGGGCTGATCGCGGCGCTGGGGGCGGTGAACATGCGCGCGCTCGACGAACACCAAGCCATTGCCGATCGAGTGGGCTCGCTCCGAGCGCAAACGGACGATCTCCAACGCGCGCGGGATGCATTGCGAGGGGTCATGGACCGACTCGACACCGTCCTCCAGGTTCGCTTTGCCGAGACGTTTTCGGCGGTCAATGAAGAGTTCAACCGACTCTTTATCCGCCTGTTTGAAGGAGGCCGTGCTCGGCTGGAGCTCGTCGAGGCGGATGCGGGAATGGAGCCCGGGGTCGAGATCGAAGCGCAGCTGCCAGGAAAGAAGACCCGCAGTCTGTCCGCGTTCTCCGGAGGGGAGCGGGTCCTCGTCGCCTTGGCGCTCATCTTCGCGATGTTGCGGGTGCACCCCAGTCCGTTCTGCATCTTTGATGAGGTAGAGGCGGCTCTCGATGACACGAACACGAAGCGGTTCACTCTCCTGCTCCGAGAACTCGCCGAGCGGACGCAAGTGATCATTGTGACCCATAACAAGGGGACGATGGAGGCGGCCGACGTCCTCTACGGCGTCACGATGGAAGTCCCCGGCGTGTCCAAGATCATCTCTATGCGGCTCGCCCACAGAGAGGTCGCGGAGCCGGTGGAAGTCGCCTGAGCTCCCCAGGCCCGGTCCGTGGCTGAGCCACCCGCGCGCTGGGTCGACCGCTTGCGGGCTGGGCTGGCCCGTACGCGGAAAACGCTAACGGCTCGCCTTGATGCTGCGCTGCATCAGCCAAGCGCCGAGTTCTACGAAGAGCTCGAAGCCATCCTCCTTCAGGGCGACGTGGGCGTCGCCACCACGACTGCCGTCCTCGAGCGCGTGCGCGCTCGAGGCGTCGGCGACGACCCTCCCGCCCGACGCGCCGCGCTCGTCGCGGTGATTCGCGAGCTGCTCCCAGCTCCCGCGTCCCTTCACCTCGACCCGCCGCCGGCCACGATCGTGGTCCTCGGCGTCAACGGATCAGGGAAGACCACCACCATCGGCAAGCTGGCGCACCGGCTCCACAGCGAAGGGCGTCAAGTATTATTGGCGGCCGCAGACACCTTCCGGGCGGCGGCGATTGACCAGCTCGCGGTCTGGGGACAACGGGTGGGGAGCGACGTAGTCCACCAAGCGCCCGGTGCGGATCCCGCCGCCGTCGTTTTCGACAGCTTGCAAGCGGCGAAGGCGCGCCACCTCGATGTCATCCTCGTGGACACCGCCGGGCGCCTTCACACCAAGGTCAACCTACTGGAGGAGCTGAAGAAAATCAACCGGATCATAGACCGTGAACTCCCCCACGGTACCGCTGAGCGCCTGTTGGTGCTTGACGCGTCCACCGGGCAGAATGCGTTAGCACAGGCGAGAGTTTTCACGACCGCCGTTGAGGTCACCGGGTTAGTGATCTCCAAGCTCGACGGATCCGCTAAAGGGGGCATGGTGCTCGCGATAGGCGCGGAGCTTGGTCTGCCTGTGAAATTCATCGGGGTCGGCGAGGATATCGATGACCTTCAACCCTTCGATCCCGAGCAATTCGCCGAAGCACTGTTAACACCACTCATAGTGCCCTGAGATAATCGATTCTGCTTTACCGACGGCGACGGTTCGCCTTCGAGTTTGCAACCGCTGGAACCGATCGCACGCTCCTTCGTCGTTGTCGGCGAATGGCCTGGGACCGCCGGTCCCACGGCGCGTGACGACACCCCCTCGGTCCACCGCGCTCCTTCAGATGCGATCCGCATCCGGCAGCAAGCTGCGCTGAACGACGGCGAGGACCGGGCTGCCTTGACAACGAGCCCAACGCCCACGTATCCTGGAAAATGTGTAAAGGGAAAAACCTTGACACGGATCTGATGGATGACGAGACGAGCCTTCGCGGCACGACTGCGGGTCGGTCAGCTCTTTGATGTCTATGGCCGGTTACTGACGGACCGTCAGCAACGCATCGTCCGGCTCTATTACCTTGACGACCTCTCCTTGGGGGAGATCGCCGAGCGGTTGGCCGTGACGCGCCAAGCCGTCTCCGACGCCTTGCAGCGGGCCAGTCTCGAACTGGAGCGTGTGGAGGGGATCGTGCGTGTGCTGGGGATGCGCCACCGGCAGGCGCGGTATCATCCCCAGCTGAGGGTGCGGGTCACCGCCGTGGAACGCCTCGCCGCACGGCTCGATGGCCACCTGCGGGGGCGGACCCTCGCCCCGCTGCACACTGCGCTCCTCCAGTTGCGTCGGACGCTGTCAGGTCGGTGACGGACCACTACTTCAGTTCACGCCCCACCGCACTGTCTCGGCCGCGAGAGGTTCACGCCCGCTTGCGAGGGCGCCAGTGGACGTTCCGGACTGACCGCGGCGTGTTTGCGGCGGGGGCAGTGGATGCGGGGACGAAGCTCCTGATTGAGACGATGGTGATCCATCCGTCAGACGAGGTACTCGACCTGGGCTGTGGTTACGGGCCGGTGGGGATGGTAGCAGCCTCCCTGGCGCCCCAGGGTCGTGTGATCCTCGCGGACATCAACGAACGGGCGGTGGAGCTTGCCCGAGCCAATGTCCAGTACGCCGACCTCGCCAACGCGAGTGTGGTGCTCGGTGACGGGTGTGCGCCGGTTCGCGGCCAACAATTCGACGTCATCGTGACGAATCCGCCGATCCGGGCTGGGAGGGCGACCGTCCGTCGGCTTCTGCGAGAGGCGAAGGCCCATCTGCGAAACGGCGGGCGGTTCTACTTCGTCGCGCGCACCGCCCAGGGAGCGAAGACCTTGGCCCGGGAGGTCGCGAGCGTCTTTGGGATGGTCACCGAGCTGGCCCGGGGCGGAGGGTACCGCGTCTATAGTACGATCAAGGAAGAGACGGATCGGCAGAGGACCTAGATGTTTGAAACACTCTCGGCACGCTTTCAGGCGCTCATCACAAAGCTGACGAGCCGAGGGGTGCTCTCAGAGGCCGATGTCGACGCGACCCTTCGCGAGGTGCGGTTGGCACTACTCGAAGCGGACGTGAATTTCCGCGTCGCGAAGCAGTTCGTCGACCGGCTCAGACAGGCAGCGACAGGAGCGGAGATTGCCAAGAGCCTCACTCCAGGCCAACATGTCGTCAAGTTGGTCCATGCAGAACTGATTCGCCTGCTCGGGGGAAGCACGCGCGAGCTGCGGGTCGCCGCGTCGCCTCCCACGGTCATCCTGCTCGTCGGGCTCCATGGGACCGGAAAGACAACGACGGCCGGGAAGCTCGCCGCCCGATTGCGGCGACGTGGCAAACGCCCCCTGCTCGTAGCCACGGACTTGCGGCGACCTGCCGCGGTGACGCAGCTGCAAGTAGTCGGGACCCAAGCCGACGTCCCGGTCTTCGTGCGCGAAGGTGCCACCGATCCCATTGCGGTCGCCACGAGCGCTCTCGTTCACGCACGCGATCACGGACATGACGTCGTCATGGTGGACTCGGCCGGGCGGCTGCACGTCGATGACGAGTTGATGAGGGAGCTCCGCCGTATGCGCGAGGCGATTACCCCGGACAACGTGTTGCTTGTGCTCGACGCCATGGCAGGCCAAGACGCCGTCGCGATGGCTGAGCGGTTTCAGCAAGTCCTGGGGATCGATGGGATCATCGTCACGAAGCTCGACGGAGACGCGCGCGGGGGCGCGGTCCTTTCCGTCGTCGAAGTCACTGGCTGTCCGGTCCTGTTTGCTGGCACGGGGGAAAAGCTCGATGCCCTTGAGCCGTTCCACCCTGATCGCATGGCATCCCGGATCCTCGGGATGGGGGACGTGCTCACGTTGATTGAAAAAGCGCAGGAGAGCGTCGATGCACAAACCGCGGCAGAGCTGGAACGGAAGCTGCGCCGCGCTGAATTTACCCTCGATGACTTCCGGGCGCAGCTCCGACAGGTGCGGGCGATGGGCCCCCTTGACCGGCTTCTGGAACTCGTCCCCGGTCTTGGGGCGCGCGCCCAAGGCATCGGGGGCCAGCTCGATGAGAAAGCGCTCGGGCGGGTGGAAGCGATGATCAACTCGATGACTCCCGACGAACGCCGCCATCCGCACATTATCGATGGCAGTCGCCGTCGGCGCATCGCCCGGGGGAGCGGAACGACGATCCAAGACGTCAATCGCCTCCTCCGCCAATTTGAGGAGGCAAAACGGCTCCTCAAGCAAGTCGGAGACGCCGAGAAGAAAGGCCGGCGCGGGAAGGCCCGATTCCCCCTACACTAAGCCGGGGCACGCGGGTCGCATTTCATCGCCGAGCTCACAAGGGAGGTTGCACAGATGGCAGTCAAGATCCGGTTGATGCGGTTGGGGGGAAAACACAAACCCTTCTATCGGCTCGTCGTCGCCGATTCACGGTCGCCCCGCAGTGGGCGGTACATCGAGGCGATCGGGTACTATAATCCGACGACAGAGCCGTCGACCATCAAGATTGATGAGGCGAAGGCGGCCAGTTGGCTCCGGAAAGGGGCGCGGCCCAGTGACGCCGCCCGAGTCCTTTTACGGCGCACTGGTGTGCTGGCTCGCATCGCGGCACCTCCGTCGGCCAGCGCGTGAGCGCGCACGCTAGCGTACGCCGATGACCGAGCCGCGAGGATCGGCGAGAGACCTCGTTGAGTTCATCGTGCGGGCTCTGGTGGATCAGCCCGAAGCCGTCCAGGTGCGCGAGGTCACCAAAGACCGCGTCGCGATCATCGAGCTCCGCGTTGCCCCCGACGATATCGGTAAGGTCATTGGCAAGCAGGGACGTATTGTGAAGGCGCTGCGCACGGTCGTGAAAGCTGCGGCGGTGCAGTCGGGGCAGCGCGTGCTGGTCGAGCTTGCCAACGAAACACGCCCGCGCGGGGACCGATGACGTCCCCGCACCACGATCCGCAGGTCCCGAGAGGGCCCGCGAAGGCTAGGATAGAGGAGGACGCATGGCGCTAACAATCTCTCGTCCGGTGGTCATCAAAACGATCGTCACGGAGGCGTTCAAGCGGCTCTACACACAAGAACTCGAAGACGCTATCAAGCGGGTCGAAGCCATCGAGCAGCAACTCGACACGCAGATCCGCCGTAGCGAGCTCGAACGGCAGGTCAGTCCTCAGGCGCGCGCGATTCGGCAGCAGTTGGAGCTCGAACGCGCGCGTCAGGAGGCCACCCGCGCGGAGTTGGGGATGCGGTTGCGTGAGGCGCAGGGGTTGGAGTTAAATAGCGAGTTCCCGCAAGGCACAGTGGAAGGCGTCGTGCAGGTCAACGTGGGCGACAACCTGTTCAACAAGATCGGCCGTACGGAGATCGTGGTCAAAGACGGAATCATCATTGAGATGCGGGAAGAGTAGATGCCTCCGACGCCTCCGTATGTCAGGATCGGTCGCGTCGCGCGGCCGCACGGCCTACGAGGAGACCTGCTCGTGACCCCGGACACGGATTTCCCTGACCGGGTCTTGCAGTTGCACGAGGCGCTCCTCATCAAAGAGGGGACGGTCACGCCAGTCGCCGTGGAATCGGTCCGTCCCCATAAGACACAGTTCCTGCTTAAAGTGCGGGGCGTTGATTCCCTCGACGCCGCTACCCCGTGGCGGGGGGCGTCGCTCGCCGTCCTCCCCACTCAGACGGCCCCGCTCCCGCGGGGGCAGCACTTCGTCTTTGAGATCCTGGGGCTCCGGGTCGAAACCGAGGCGGGGGAGGTCGTGGGTACCGTTGCGGAGATCCTTCGGACCGGGAGCAACGATGTCTACGTCGTTCGCCGCGCGGTGGGACCGGACGTGCTCATCCCGGCAATCGCCTCGGTGGTCACGGCGATCGATGTCGCTGGGGGGAGACTCCTCATTCGACCTCTCGCGGGGATGTGGGAGGGGCGATAGGAGGATGCGGATCGACATCGTCACGATTTTCCCCGAGGCGTTCACGCCGATGGAAGTCAGCATTCTGGGCCGCGCCCGCAAAGGCGGGCTCCTCACGATCGTCGTGTGGGAACTCCGGCAATTTGCCCCGGACAAGCATCGACAAGTTGATGATGAGCCCTACGGGGGCGGGGCGGGGATGGTCATGAAGCCCGACCCGTTCTTCGCCGCCGTCGAGGCGATTCAGGCGGCGGTCCCCGGAACGGAAGCCCGGATCCTCCTGCCTTCCCCGCAGGGTGAGGTCTTGACGCACGCCATTGCCCAAACCCTCGCCCAGGAGGCGCACGTGATTCTTTTGTGCGGGCACTATGAGGGGATCGATGAACGCGTGCGGCTGGGGCTGGGCGCGCAGGAGATCTCAATCGGCGACTATGTTCTCACCGGTGGGGAGCTTGCGGCGATGGTGATCATCGATGCCCTCGCTCGTTTCGTCCCCGGCGTGGTGGGCGATGGCGCCTCCGTCGCAGTCGATTCCTTCGCGGGCGGCTTGCTGGACTATCCACACTACACGCGGCCCGCTGAATTTCGCGGGATGGCGGTCCCCAACGTCCTGCTCTCAGGGAATCATGAGGCGATTCGTCGGTGGCGGTATGCCCAACGCCTGCGCCGGACGCTGAGTCGCCGCCCCGATCTGCTCCCGGCGGACGCGCTCAGCGAGGACGATCGGCGGTTGCTGGATGACTCCGAACGCGACCCGCACGGAGGGGACCCACGTCGCCGCAAGGAGCGATAAAGGTCCAGGGCTTGCGCGCGGGCACGTGCGAGGCCACCCGGGTAGTGTCAAGACTTTTGTGTACTTTCATTTGAGAGAGGACGCCCCTCCCACTGAGTATTGAGATGGTGCATGACGGCATAGATGATGCGATCACAGCTCGCATCGTTGGTAAAGCATGTCATGGGCCGCGTGCGTCG